>OEIV010000393.1_pt1 | contig 24178 bp, 16 predicted proteins | sample 1539231 | NCBI WGS metagenome assembly OEIV01 (sample SAMN03794762, study PRJEB22550) | activated sludge metagenome | feature: wastewater treatment plant; material: activated sludge; isolation source: Wastewater treatment plant of a petroleum refinery complex | place: Argentina: Buenos Aires ... | reverse complement strand
TGGCAACCGCTTAGCCACCGACTGTGCCGAAACGGGGCGAAAGGCCACGAAATGGCGCGACCTCGGCGCCTTCACCCGCGCCACTTCGCAAAAGCGCCCGCCGCCACCCACTGACACGGCCTGTCAACCAAACTGCTTCACAATGGCTTTCGGTCCTGCAGCCCGGCGTCGAAACGTGAACGATTGGTTTCAAAGGTCGATTAGGAACAAGCTTGCCGCGCTCGTCATTATGGCGGTCGTGCCGGCGGCTTTGTTCGCGTCGCTGCTCTCGGAGTGGCGCGAGTCGGCGCGGCGGATCGAATCGAAGCAGAACGAGGTCGCCGGCATCGCCGCAGCCCTCGCCGCCACGGTATCGGAGCCCCTCTCCACCGGCGACCGCCGCCAGGCCGCCAACGCGCTCAAGGGCATCGGCGCCATTCCGGACATCACCCACGTCAGCGTCACCGATGCCTCCGGAGCTACCGTCTTCCAATTCGGCCCCGGTATCGTGGTTCACTCGAACAGTTGGTCCGGCACCTTTCTCAATCCTGCGACCTACCCTGTCGCAACTCCGGTCGTGCACGCAGGTCGCGAGATCGGGAGCCTCACCGTCGTCGCCGACCTGTCGAACACCGGCGTTGCACTGTCACGCAGCCTCAACACCGCACTGCTTGGCGTCCTGCTTTCCGCGCTCGCCGGCATCTTCGCTTCGCATCGCATGCAGCGCGCCATCGCCCGGCCGATCACAGGATTGACCCGGACGATGCGCGAGATCGCGACGACACGAGACTTCACGCGCTCGATCGAGCCGACGACGCGTGACGAGACGGGCGCGCTGGTCGACAGCTTCAACCGCATGCTTGCCGAGATCCGCACGCGCGACGCCGAGCTTGCCCAGTATCACGAGGATCTCGAGGGGCAGGTTCGGGAGCGCACGCGTGATCTCGCCGCCGCAACCGCTGAAGCCGAGCGCGCCAATGCCGCCAAATCGGAGTTCCTCGCCACGATGAGCCACGAGATCCGAACCCCCATGAACGGCATGCTGGTGATGGCCGAACTGCTGGCCCAGGGCAATCTCGAGCCGCGCGCGCGCCGTCAGTGCGACGTCATCCTTCGCTCAGGCCAGACGCTTCTGGCGATCATCAACGACATCCTCGATCTGTCGAAGATCGAGGCCGGCCACCTCACTCTCGAGCGCATCAGCCTCGATCCTTCGGCCCTCATCGACGATGTCCTGGGCCTGTTCGCGGAACGCGCCAGCACAAAGGGACTTCAACTTGCCTCCTACGTCGCGAGCGACATAACCGGCACTATCGTCGCCGACCCCGTGCGGCTTTCCCAAGTCCTGTCGAACCTCATCGGCAACGCGCTGAAGTTCACCGAGAGGGGCGGCGTTCTCGTTCGCCTCGAGCGGATCGAAGCCGGCTGTGGTGACCTCCTCCGCTTCAGCGTCGCCGATAGCGGCATCGGCATCGCGCCGGAACGTCTCTCTGCCATCTTCGAACCCTTTACGCAGGCCGAGCAATCGACGACGCGACGCTATGGCGGCACCGGCATCGGCCTCACCATCTGCCGCCGCCTCGTCGAGGCGATGGGCGGCGGGCTGCACGTGGAAAGCCGGCTTGGCTCGGGCTCGCTCTTCTGGTTCGACATCGGCTGCGACATGGCGCCATCCCCTGCCTCGCGTCCGCTGCGTCATCGCGGCACATCACTACTCCTTGTCGCCGAGGGACCGGTACGCACGGCCCTCGAACTCGCGTCGGCCGACGTCGGTCCCGTCCCGGCCCCCTTCGATCCCGCCGCGCTTCACGCACCGCCGCCGCCCGCCACCCGCCTCGTCGTCGTTCCCCCCGATGCAGGCGCCGCCCTGTTGGCCTACGCCCGCGATACGGGCGCACCGATCCTCGCGCTCGCGCGTTTCGGCGACGCAGGCGCCGTGAGCCTCCTGCGCGATGGCCTCGTTCGCGACATTCTCGAGTTGCCACTCAGCGGCCGTGCAGTACGCAGCGCCTTCATCGACGCGCTCGATGGAAGCGCTCCGTCACGCCAAGCTGAGACGCCCCCGACGCCACGGTCGGACGGCGATCGCGCGGCTGCGCAACCGTTCACAGGGCGTCGCATTCTCGCCGCCGACGACAGTGCGATCAATCGCGAGGTGCTGAAGGAGACCTTGAGCCGGCTCGGCGCAAGCATCGACTTCGTCGAGGATGGTGCCGCCGCCGTCGCCGCCGTGCAGGCGGAACGCTACGACCTTGTCTTCATGGACGGCAGCATGCCCGTGATGGATGGATTTGCCGCCGCGCGTGCGATCCGGTCATGGGAAAGCGCGCATCAGAAGGGCGCCGTGCCCATCGTCGGCCTCAGCGCGCACGTCTTCGGTGATACCGACGCGGCGTGGCGGCTCGCCGGCATGTCCGACTTCGTCACCAAGCCCTTCACGCTGGCCACGATCCGCAAATGCCTCGAACGCTGGCTGCTTTCGGCCGACCCGTGCGCCTCCTCGCCGGAAGCGGCAAGCGAGATCGCGGCGCCCCCTGCACCATCGGCGCCGGCCGTGCCGCTGGTCGATCAAGACGTCCTGGGAGAAATCGCCGCGATGCAGGCCCCGGGCGACGATCTCGTCGGTCGCGTGGTCCGCCTCTACATCGAGCACGCGCCGCTGACGCTCGACGTCATAACGGAGCGCTTCTCTCGTCCGGAGGAAAGTGCAGCGATGGCATCCGCCGCGCACGCGCTCAAATCGTTGTGCCGCAATATCGGCGCGCTCCGCCTCGGCAACCTGTGTGGCGACATCGAGCGTGATGCCAGAAACGGAATAGCTCCACCCGCGTCCGCCTTGCGCGATGTGGAAACCGCCCTGCACGACACCATCGCAGAGCTGCGCCGCCTGCACCCCTCCAGCACGGACGGTGCGCGCCGCACGGCTTAAACGGGCCTTGGCCGCTTGATCTAGAGTTTCAGCGACTCCAATGGATCGCAGGTGCGTTGCGATCGACGTCGATCGCACTCTAACGCGCCCGCGCCTTCGTGCCCGCGTCCGCCAGCATCAGCCGCGCGTCGGCGAGCACGCGATGATGGTCGAAGGCCAACTCGTCCTTCCGCCAACGCCGGCGCCATTCGACACTCGCCGCGTCGTCGCCGGCTTTGGCCTTGGCACGGCGGATGCGTCCCATGAACACGACCGAGCACGTATGGCCGCGCGGATCGCGATCGGGGTTCGAGTAGACCCCGACGAGTTCCAGCCGGCCGAGCTCGACACCCGTCTCCTCACGCACCTCGCGCCGGCATGCGGCCTCGACTGGCTCCCCCACGTCGACGAACCCGCCGGGCAGAGCCAGCCGGCCCGCGAATGGCGGGTTGCGGCGGCGAATGAGGAGGAACTGCCCGTCCTCGTCGACCACGACGCAATCGACGGTCAGGAGCGGTGTTGTCGGCTTGGCCATGATGAACTCGTATGTCAACCGCGCTCAACGTTCGAAGACATACGTGCCGGGAGCAGCGGCCGTCACGCCACCGTCGAGCGTTCCCATGCGCGGTGGAGCAACGGGAGCACCGGACCTCGCATTCAACCATGCGAGCCACTCGGGCCACCACGAGCCCTTGCGCTCAGGGGTGGACGCCATCCAGGTCTGCGGATCGACATAGGTCTCGTCGGCCTTCGACGTCGCGATGCGATAGTGACGGCGGGGATGGCCCGGTGGCGAAACGATGCCCGCGTTGTGCCCGCCGGACGTGAGCAGGAAGGTCACGTCGGAATCGGTCAACAGCCTTATCTTGTAGACGCTGCGCCAAGGGGAAACGTGGTCCGTCTCGGTGCCGACCGCGAAGATCGGCGCGCGGATGTCCGTCAGAGCGACCGGCTTGTCGTCAACCCGGTAGCGGCCTTCCGCGAGGTCGTTGTCGAGGAACAGGCTACGCAGATATTGCGCGTGCATGCGCGCCGGCATTCTCGTCGCGTCGGCGTTCCATGCCATGAGATCGTTGATCGTGTCGCGCTCGCCCATCAGGTAGTGACGCACCGCTCGCGACCAGACGAGATCACCCGACCGCAGCATCTGGAAAGCCCCGGCCATCTGCTCGGAATCGAGATAGCCCTGTTCGTGCATCACGTCGTCGAGAAATGCCAACTGCCCGGGATCGATGAACAGCATCAACTCGCCGGCTTCCTTGAAATCGACCTGCGCGGCGAGCAACGTCAGCGTCTTCAATTGCCGGCCACGCGCGCCATCGCCCCGGGCCAGCGCCGCCGCAGCGATCGACAGCAGTGTTCCACCGAGGCAGTAGCCGACCGCGTGCACCGGCACCGATGGGACGATGCGCTGCACGTTGGCGAGAGCATCTGTGACACCGAGAGAAATATAGTCCTCGAGGCCGAGATGCCGCTGCTCCGGCCCGGGGTTGCGCCAAGATATGACGAACACCGTGTAGCCCTGATCCACCAGATAGCGGACCAGCGAATTCTCCTGCGAGAGATCGAGGATGTAGTACTTCATGATCCACGCCGGCACGATCAGAACCGGCTCGGGCCGGACTTCGCGCGTCGTCGGCTCATACTGGATGAGCTCCATCAACTCGTTCCGGAACACCACTCGCCCCGGCGTCGTCGCCACGTTCTGACCGACCCTGTAGCGTTCGACTCCGGCCGGTGGGAGGCCCGCGATCTTGCGCTGGACATCGTCGATCAGATTGGCCCACCCCGTGACGAGGTTCATCCCGCCCGCTTCGAACGTGCGCGCGAGAACGACCGGGTTCGTCGCGACGAAATTCGACGGTGACATCATGTCGAGCAACTGCCGCGCGGCGAAAGACACGACGCGCTCGTGCTCGCTCGTGACGCCGCGCACTCCGGTCGTCGCGCTGTTCCACCACTGCTCCTGCAGCAGGAATGTCTGGTAGATGAGATTGAATGGCCAGCGCTGCCATTCCGGATCCGCAAAGCGTCGGTCGTTGGCCGCGGGTCGAACGCAGGGCTCGGCGTCACTGTTCGCCGTCGTGCACGCCAGGCACTGATGCATCAGCAATGCCGTCCGCCGGATCATCTCCTCAGCAAGCTGCGTGCGCTTTCCCGGCGCCTCCGAAAGGTGAAGAAGCCAATCGAGGTAAGCGAGGAACACCGCTGTCGGCGAGATGCCGAAGGTCACGCGCGACTGCAAGAAATGCAGCGTGCGGTCCATGCCCTCGCTCGTCGCGGTCAGCAGAGGGCCAGCACTTGCAAGAGGATCGAAACGTCCGACGTCCGCCTTGTTCTGCGGGCCAAAAGCGATGGGTGCGGACGGCGCTGGTGCGTCGGAACCGTTTTGGCGCGTCTCGACGTTGCCTGTCCCTGAGTCCACCGGTCGAAGTCCGGCTGACATCAATGGTCTCGGACTTGGCATGGTTCCTCCTCGTCGGTCGGCTCGACCGCGCGACAACTCATAGTGGCGAACGCCCCGCCGCTTCGAACTGCATGCTCGCGCAAGGATACGGCGGCGAGATTAAGGTGAATTGACGGATCGCAAGGGGGCACGGCCCGAGCGGTGGCAGCCTCGTCGCGATGGTGATGAAATCGTGCGCGTCCGTGCGATTTCAATACGGAGGAGGAGCCAAATGAGCTTTCGCTTGCTCGCCTCGATCGTCCGCGATCGCAATCCCGTCATGCTGCCGCTTGACGCGACCGTGAAGTCCGCCTGCTCCGAGATGTGGCAGCGGCGTGTCGGCTCCGTTCTGGTTGTCGACCGAAGCCTGCGGCTGCGCGGAATCTTCACCGGCCGCGATGCGGTACGTGCACTCGCCGAAGGCCGCGATGCAGGTGCGACCCGCGTCGAGGAGGTCATGACGCGCGATCCGGTTTCATTGCCGCCCGGAGCCGATGCGCTCGATGCGCTCCACGCCATGTGCGACGGCGGCTTTCGGCACATACCGGTTGTCGATGGGGAGAGCATCTGCGGAGTGGTGTCGCGCGGCGATTTCAAGGGCGTCGAGATCGACCGCATCGACGAGGAGGAGCACCTCTGGGAATGCGTGCGCTAGGTGCGACCAGGGACGTCCGAATAGATGCGCACGGGACAACGCTGAACTAAGGGCCCTCGCGCTCGTCGCGCGAAGGTCCGCAAGATGCCTGGGCCGGCGACCGACCGGGCAATAAAGACATCTGGCTGACGCAGACATGCAGCAATGGTAGAACGTGGCTCGCCGAGACGGACGAGACGCACCAGAAGCGAGCCCCCGCATGCGCCCGACACGAAAGCCTTCCCGCCGCGACGTCATCCTCGCCGCCGCGAAGCTCGGCCTCGTCACTGTTCTCGCACCACGCGATCTCCTCGCCCAGCCAGCACCGGCCGCGACCACGACAACCGAAACGGGCCGCGTCACACTCGTCCTCGTCAACGATCTCGACCGTATGGGAGACCGGCGCGGCCGTGGTGGACACGCCAAGCTCGCCACCATCGTCAACACCGAAAGAGCGCGCGGCAACACGCTCTTCGTGCACGCCGGCGACGCCATTTCGCCATCGATCCTCGCCGGGTTCGACAAGGGCTTCCACATCATCGACATTCTCAATCGCTTGGCGCCCGACGTCTTCACGCCCGGCAATCACGAGTTCGATTTCGGCGCCGACAATTTCCGCGCCCGCATGAAGCAGGCCAGCTTCGACGTCATCGCCGCCAACATCCTCGAAAAGGATGGAACGCTGGTCGCGGGTCTGACGCCGACCAAGACCATCGACGTCGGCGGCTTCAAAATCGCCTTCGTCGGCGTCACGACCGAGGAGACGGCCTTCCTATCGACGCCCGAAGACATCCGGTTCAGCCCGGCGGTCGCCACTGCGGCCGAAATCGCACGCAAGTTGCGGAGCGACGGCGCCGACATCGTCGTTGCCGTCACGCACATGGGTTTCGACGACGACATGGCGCTGGTGCGCAGCGGCGCCGCCGACGTAGTTCTCTCGGGGCATGACCACAACCTGGTGACGTTCTGGAATGGCAAAGTCGCCCTCGTCGAGAGCGCGTCGCAAGCCGATTTCGTGACACCCATCGATCTGCTGATCGAACGGTCCATCGAGAACGGCACGAAGCGCGTGTCGTTCGTGCCGAACTTCCGCCCCGTCGATACGCTCCAGGTGCCCCCCGACCCGATGATTGCGTCCGTGATCGCGAGCTACGAGGCAGAGCTCGACAAAGAGCTTGGCGTCGCGATCGGGCGAACCGAAACGGCGCTCGACACGCGCGGCAGCGTTGTCCGGCGCGAGGAAGCCGCGTTCGGCAATCTCGTCTGCGACGCCATGCGCGCATCGGTCTCAGCCGACATCTGCATCACCAACGGCGGCGGCTTTCGCGCCAACCGCACGTATCCCGCTGGCGCCACACTGACGCGGCGCGACGTGTTCGAGGAGATGCCGTTCGGCAACAAGACCGTGCTGCTCGAGGTGAGCGGCGCGACGCTTCGCGCCGCACTCGACCACGGCGTCACAGGCGATGGGCGCTTCCCGCAAGTCTCGGGCCTCGTCGTCGAGGCGGATGGATCGGCCGCCGCAGGGAGCCGCATCAAAGCGGTGTCCGTCAACGGCACCCCACTCGACGATGCCAAGCTCTACAAGCTCGCGACCAACGATTTCATGGCGCGCGGCGGGGATGGATACGACATGCTGAAACGCGCGCGCACGCTGATCGACAGTCTTGCGGCCCAATACGTCGCGGGCCAGGTGATCGCATATGTCGCCAAGGCCGGAACGGTCTCACCCCGCGTCGAGGGCCGCATCAAGCTGACGAGATAGCCCCCGCGCGACGTGCATGACCGGAATACGATTTCGCCCCCTGTGCGCACCTGACGGGCCGGATGGCCTGTGATACGAGTTCGCCCATGCGCTTGCGGATCAAGGCGGCACGTTACTCATGGATCGACCCGACATCACCATTCGCGCCATACAGCTCGGCGAGCGCATAGAGCTCAGGGGCCTCGAGCGCGAGGATACGTTCTCGAAGAACCCGCTCACCTATCGAACGCCGAGCGGCGGCATCGTCGCGCTCTTCAAGACCGGCTCCGTCATCTTCATCGCCATGACCCCTCCGGAGGAGGAGGCGATGATCCCGAGCATCATACCGCGCGTGACCGGCGCGTTGGAGGAGCGCGAGAGCGAGACCGCGCACCTCGTCGTGCGTGGGCAGTCCGACGACCTCGTCACCAGTTCCGGTATGATCCAACTGCGCACCGCCGACGACAACCGGCTGCTGCTCGTCGCCGAGGCGTTGGCCATGAGTGTCGCGATGGCCTACGACGAGCGGCGCATCGCCAAAGCGTTCGAACGCATCGCCCCCGTCGCGCAGAGCCTCTCCGCGCGACGCCTGCCCGCGGGCAGCCAATCGAACTACCTCGAACAGATCGGCGAAGCGCTGACGATACAGCAGCGGCTGGCCGACCGCGTCGATCTCGACGACAAGCCGGACGTGTTGTGGGACTATCCCGAGCTGGAGCGCCTATGGATCAAGCTCGTCGACGAATATGACCTACCCGCACGCGGCCGTGCCATCGGCCGCAAGCTCGAGGTGATCCAGGAAACGTCGGACACCATGACCGAGCTGCTGGCGACGCGCACCTCGCATCGCCTCGAGTGGTACATCATCGTGCTGATCGCGATCGAGATCCTGCTCGGGCTCTACGATCGCTTTTGGAAATAGCAGCGCCAGCGCTTCTCCCTGCGATCAATCTCGACCAGCCGCACGAACACGCTCACGGCAGGCAGCCGGGGAAGCGTTCGGCGGCCCCTGCGGGCAGTATCGCGATGGCCGAGGGCGCCGCACTCGCCCAAGCGCGGAGCTCGGTCACGCTCGCCTCTTCCAGCGCGACGCAACCCGCCGTACCCTGCCCAGGCTTTCGCCAGACGTGGATGAAAATGCACGAGCCCGCCTTGCGCTCTCGGTCCGCCGGATAATCGACGACGAGCCCCGTGCGATAGAGCGGCTCGGCGCGCATCTGGTCGAATTTGATGCCGGGCGCGACGGCCGAGCGCTTGACGATTTGCCCGTAGAGATCGGAGCGCACATCCTCGACGCAGATGTGCTGGTCCGTCGCCAGTTGCAGATAGCCCGCTTCGCTCGAAGCCTCGAAACCGAACGGCGCGCCCATCCGATAAATACCCGCTGGCGAGCGCTTGTCGCCTTCCTGCTTCAGCGGCTCGCCGTCTCGCGCCAGTTGCCGCCACGGCCCGCCCCACGCAAGCCCTTTCAAGCCCACGACAGCTTCGCGTAGGCCGCCGACCGACATCCATGGAGCGTCGGGTGTGGTGCGTTCGTAGGTTGTGAGGAGTGCGCCCGGTGCGTTGATATCTGTCGCCGTCACGACGATCAGGCGGGTCGCCTCGGCGAGCGGTTGCGGGCACGACACCGGTTGCCCCGCCGCCACGTTGTCGATCATCGCGAGCCCTCCCCATATCGCAACCACCGCGATCATCACCTGCCGGCAGACGTCGACGGCCTGCACGCCCGGTCTCGCACGCCCCGTCTTGCCACGGCCGAGACGCCCCTTCCACGGCAGAACTCTCCGCACGCATCGGGAACCATCGTCCGCTTGCGCGATTACCGCCGCAGGAAACACACCCGCAACTTCACCGACGCGTACTCGCGCCTGAAGAACCTTGGCCACTTTCCAGAGTAAAGCCATGAAAGCCCTCGCTGACGCTTTCGAGTATACCCTTCAGGAAATGTACGACGCCGGGAATGCGATCGCAAAATCCGCTCACGACGTGATCTCTGCCGCGAGCCGCAAGGAGCTGACGGCGGATCTCACCGCTCATCTCGACGAGACCAAAGGGCAGGTCGAGACGCTCGAAAAGGTTTTCAAGACTATAGGGAAGAAGCCCTCGGGCGAGAAGCGTGACGCCATCGAAGGTCTCATCGAGGAGACCGAGAGTGTCATGTCGGACGCAAAGGGTGCGAGCGCGAAGGACGCTGCTCTCATCGGCTGCTGCAGGCCATCGAGCCTTACGAGATCGCTCGCTACGGTACGCACCGCGAATGGGCGAAGCCTCTTGGCAATGAAGAGGTCCATGACCTGCTGACGCCGATCCTCGACCAGGAGAAGGCGGCCAACCACAAGCACACCCACACGGCGGTGACGATCGTCAACAACGCCTGATCGAACGTCGGCGCGATTACGCGGGCCCGTGCGGCATCGCGCCGGCATGATCCATCGCGATCAGATCTCCACGACTTCGACGACGCCGGGCAAGGTCGACAACCGGCCGGCCTGTTGTGGCGAAACGTCGAACGACCCTGGCACCACGATTTCGATCTCACGCCCACGGTCCGCAATCGGAAGCACGAGACGAATCTCTCCGCCCTTGCGCGATCCGGGCTCGGTGCGCGGCTTCAGCATGCCGGCGAACTCGCTCGACCAGCCTCGGCGGCGCGCGACGGCATCGGCATCGAGCACGAGCTTGAGGCTGCGCTGCACACCCGCCGCGACCGCGTCCAGCGCCTCGATCGACTGCACGCGCATTTTCAATGTCTCGCCATCGACCTCCGCCTCGACCGAGACGACGACGGGCGTGCCAGGTTCCAAGAGATCGCGGCAGGCGGCGAGTGTGTCGGAGAAGATGACGGCTTCGTATTGGCCCGATGGATCGGAGAACATCGCGAACGCGAACTTGTTGCCCTTCTGCGAGCGCCGCTCCCGCGCCGAGATGACGATGCCACCAAGCCGACCGACACTAGAGCCCTTGCGCGCGGCAGCTTCGAACTCGACGAAGCGGCGCACACCGATCTTGCCAAGCAGGCTCTGGTACTGGTCGAGTGGATGGCCAGAGAGGTAGAAGCCGATCGCCTCGAACTCTGCACCGAGCCGCTCCATCGGCGTCCAGGCGCGCATGGCCCTGAGCTCGATCGGAGGCGGGCCGCTCGACGCCCCGCCACCGAAGAGATCGCTGGTACCGAGCGCGGCATCGCTCTCGGTGCGCTGCGCCATGGCCATGATCGTGTCGGCATTGGCGGCCACCATCGCCCGGTTCCCTTCCACGCAATCGAAGGCACCGGCCTTGCTCATGGTCTCGATGGAGCGCTTGTTGAGGGCCTTCGAATTGATGCGCGAGGCGAAATCTCCGAGCGTGCGGAAACGCCCAGCCTTGCCACGTTCCTCGACGATGGTGCCGACCGCGCCAGCGCCGATGTTCTTCAACGCCGCGAGCGAATAGCGGATCGCGCCGTGTTCGCCCGCGGCCTTGCCTGGCTCGGCGAGAAAATCGATGTCGGACGCATTGATGCAGGGCGGCAATATGGAAATGCCGCTCTTGCGGGCCTCCGCGGCGAACATCGCGAGCTTGTCGGTGTTCGACATGTCGAGCGTCATCGATGCCGCGAGGAATTCCTCGCGGTAGTTCGCCTTCATGTAGGCCGTGTGGTAGCTGACAAGCGCGTAGGCGGCGGCGTGCGATTTGTTGAAGCCGTAGCCAGCGAACTTGTTGACCAGTTCGAAGATGTAGACGGCCTCTTCCTTCTTCACGCCCCGCTCGATCGCGCCCTCGACGAACTTGGCCTGCTGGCGGGCCATCTCGTCCTTGTCTTTCTTGCCCATCGCGCGGCGAAGCATATCGGCCTGCCCGAGCGTATATCCGCCCATCACCTGCGCGATCTGGATCACCTGCTCCTGATAGATGATGACGCCGTAGGTCTCCTTGAGAATGCTTTCGAGCATCGGGTGGAGATAGTCGACCGGCTCCTCGCCGTGCTTGCGATGGATGTAGGTCGGAATGTTGTCCATCGGGCCCGGCCGATACAGCGCGACCATGGCGATGATGTCCTCGAAGCGGTCGGGCTTCAGCCGCTTCAGGCTTTCGCGCATGCCCGTGCTTTCGAGCTGGAACACGCCGACCGTATCGGCCTTGGCCAGCAGCTCGTAGGCGCCGCGAACCTTCGGATCGTTGCCGGCAATCGCGAGCGTCGTCAGGTCGAGTTCGATGCCGCGGCCGCGTTTGACATATTCGACCGCCTTCTGCAGCACCGTCAGCGTTTTCAGCCCGAGGAAGTCGAACTTCACGAGGCCCGCCGCCTCGACGAACTTCCAGTTGAACTGCGTCACCGGCGTATTCGACTTCGGGTCCTTGTAGAGCGGCACGAGTTCGTCGAGCGGGCGGTCACCGATCACCATGCCCGCAGCGTGCGTGGAAGCGTGGCGATAGAGACCTTCGAGCTTCTGCGAAACCTCGAGAAGCTTCGCCACGATCGGCTCGCGGTCGCGCTCCTCCTGCAGCTTGGGCTCACCCTCGATGGCTTCGGCCAGAGTCACGGGGTTGGCCGGATTGTTCGGCACGAGCTTGCACAGGCGGTCGACCTGTCCATAGGGAATCTGCAACACGCGGCCGACGTCGCGCAGAACCGCGCGGGCCTGCAGCTTGCCGTGCGTGATGATCTGAGCGACGCGATCCTCACCATACTTGTGCTGGACGTAGCGGATCACTTCGTCGCGCCGGTCCTGGCAGAAATCGACGTCGAAGTCCGGCATCGAGATACGTTCGGGATTGAGGAAGCGCTCGAACAGCAGGCCGAACCGCAACGGATCGAGGTCTGTGATCGTCAGCACCCAGGCAACGAGCGAACCCGCGCCCGAACCGCGCCCCGGCCCGACCGGGATGCCGTTCTCCTTCGACCACTTGATGAAGTCGGCGACGATGAGGAAGTAGCCGGGGAACTTCATCCGCGTGATGACGTCGATCTCGTAGGCGAGCCGCTTGTCGTAGTCCTCACGTGTAAATCCCGGCGCGATCGGATGCACGGCGAGCCGCGCGTCGAGCCCATCCTCCGCCTGCCGCTTCAGCTCCTGCGCCTCGAGGCGCGATTGCTCGATCTCGCTGACACTCTCGTCGCTGGCGACGAAGCGCGGCAGGATGGGCTTCTTGCCTTTCGGCCGGAAGGCGCAGCGCAGCGCGATCTCGACGGTATGCTCAAGCGCTTCGGGCAGATCCGCGAACAGCCGCGCCATATCGTCGGCGCTCTTGAAGCAGTGCTCCGGCGTGACGCGGCGGCGGTTGTCTTCGACGACGTAGTTGCCGCCGGCGATGCACAGCAGCGCATCGTGCGCCTCGTAGTCGGCGGGTGTCGCGAAATAGATCTCGTTGGTCGCGACGATGGCCGTTGCGTTGCGATAGGCGAGGTCGAGGAGTTGCGGCTCCACCTCGCGCTCAAGCGGTTGTCCGTAGCGCTGGATCTCGATGTAGAGCCGATCGCCGAACACGGACTTCAGGCGTTGGAGTCGCGTCTCCGCAACCGCTGCTCGGCCGTCGCGGATAGCGCGGTCCAATGGCCCCTCCGCTCCGCCCGACAAGGCGATCACGCCCTCGCTATGGCGCTCGATGTCATCGAACGTGACGTGCGGCGGCTCACCCTCCGCCGGCAGCAGGAAGGCGTGACTCGCAAGCTTCATCAGGTTGGCGTAGCCCTGCTCGTTCATCGCGAGCAGCGCGAGGAGCCCGTCGCTGTTGGCCTCGCGCGGCGCGGCGGCACGGACGGCCGCGGCGATGGGCGATTGCCCTTTGTCTTCACGCTCGGCGAAATCGACGGCGAGTGCGATGCCCGCGATCGGCTGCACGCCGGAGCCCGAGAGCTTCTCGGAGAACTCCAGAATGCCGAACATGTTGTTGGTGTCGGTGAGCGCGATCGCCGGAAACCCGTAGGCGTCGGCCAGCTTGGCGAGCTTACCGATCGGCAGCGCGCCTTCGAGCAGCGAATAGGCCGAGTGCGCCTTGAGCGGGATGTAGCGCGGCATATCGGCCGGCGCGCCGGTGCGATTCGGGTCTGTCATGGCCCGAGACTACGCGGCGGAGGCGTGGGGCGCACGCGGAACCGCACGCGCCCGGGCGAGCGGCAGTGGAGAGAAGCCGCCCGTCGGCGTTCAGCGGCCGCCAGTCGTCGTCGGCGTGATCTCGTGCAGCAGGCCATCGGCGAGCTGCAGCACGCGATCCATCCGGTACGCCAGCTCGATGTTGTGCGTGGCGATCAACGCGGCGACGCCCGTCGTCCGGATCAGACTGATGAGTTCGTGGAAGACACGCTCCGACGTCTTCGGGTCGAGGTTGCCGGTCGGCTCGTCGGCCAGAATGAGCCGGGGAGAATTGGCGAGCGCACGGCAGATGGCGGTCCGCTGCTGCTCACCACCCGATAGCTCGGCCGGCCTGTGGTCGACGCGCTCGGCGAGCCCCATGGAGCCGAGCAGCTCGCGCGCCCGCGCCTCCGCCGCCGAGCGTGAGCGCCCGAGGATCATCTGCGGAATGACGACGTTCTCGAGCGCCGAGAATTCCGGAAGGAGCTGGTGGAACTGATAGACGAAGCCCATCTCCGCGCGGCGCACGGCGGTTCGCGCCTCGTCGTTCATCTTCGCACAATCGCGGCCGTTGACGATGACATGCCCGGTATCGGGCGTTTCCAACAGGCCGGCGATGTGCAGCAGAGTCGATTTACCGGCGCCGGACGGGCCGACCAGCGCCACCGCCTCACCCGGCATGAGCCGGGCGCCGGCACCGGCCAGCACGGTGATCTCGCGCAAGCCCTGCCGGAACGAGCGCCTCAGATCGATCAATTCCAGCACCGGGCGATAGGCGGAAGGATCCTGCACGGTGGGCCTCACTCGTATCGCAATGCTTCGACGGGATCGAGCTTCGATGCCCGCCACGACGGATAGAGCGTCGCCAGCACCGACAGCAGCATCGCCATGACGACGATGAACCCCGTTTCCCCGACGTCGATATCGGCGGGAAGCTTGTTCAGGTAATAGACCTGCGGATCGAAGATCCGCGTGTTGGTGAGCCAGGCGACGAAATTGCGGATCGACTCGATGTTCCAGCAGAACACGATGCCGAGCACGAAGCCCGCCAGCGTGCCGACGACGCCGATCGATGCACCGGTGATGAGAAACACGCGCATGATGGCCCCCTTCGTCGCCCCCATCGTGCGCAGAATGGCGATGTCCCGGCCCTTGTCCTTCACCAGCATCATCAGGCCGGAAATGATGTTCAGCGCCGCCACCAGAACGATCAGCGACAGGATGATGAACATCACGTTTCGCTCCACCTCGAGTACGGTGAAGAACGTCTCGTTGCGCTGGCGCCAGTCGCTGAGCTGCACCGTCGGCCCGCCTGCCTGGCGAATATCAGCCGAATAGTGCGAGACCCGCTCGGGATCGTCGACCACCACCTCGAGCACGTCGATGGAGCCGCCCTTGGAGAAGTATCGCTTGGCCTCGCCCAGCGGCATGAACACCATCATGCGGTCGTATTCCGACATGCCGAGCTCGAATACGGCGGAGATGGTGTAGGGCTTCGAACGTGGCGCCGTGCCGAACGGCGTCGTCGCGCCGCGCGGAGAGACGAGCGTGATCTGATCGCCGACGCCGACGCGCAGCGAGTTGGCGAGGCGCTGGCCGATGGCGATGCCGCTCTGGTTGTCGAACCCGGCGAGTGTTCCATCCCTGACGTTGGACGCGATCAGCGGCAAAGCCTTGATCGAGGCTTCGTCGATGCCGCGCACGAGACCGCCCGTCGCATGAACCACCGACGACACCATCACCTGACCTTCGATCAGCGGGATGACGGCCTTGACGCCAGAAACAGCGGCGATGCGCGCGGAAATATCGACATAGTCCTCGAACGGCTCGCCGATCTTGTGGACGACGATGTGACCGTTGAGCCCGAGAATCTTGGAGAACAGGTCCTTGCGGAAGCCGTTCATCACCGCCATCACGATGATGAGCGTGGCGACGCCGAGCATGATGCCGACAAACGAGAAGCCGGCGATGACGGAAATGAAGCCTTCCTTCCGCCGTGCCCGCAGGTAGCGCCCCGCGAGCATCCACTCGAACGGTGAAAATGCGGATGTTCCGGCCGGTGCCGCGGCCGATCTCGAACCAGGGCCGCGCACCTGCGAAGGTCCATCAGAAGCTGTCATCGTGCCACTCTCCGTCAGGCGTCCCGCCGGCCCGGCCCACGTTTGGCAAGGCTCGGCGGCGCGATCAAGGCAAGTCACTCGTGGCTACGCCGCCGCAAGGGCGTCCAAATCCTCAGTAGGTGGGGGCGAAGAGCACCATCCCCGTGGCCGGCCCGCCGGTGAACAGGCATGGGCGGTCGATCGCCTTCTGCGCCATCGGCGCGTTGCGAATGGTGAGCTTCATCGCCTTGAGCCGGTCGGCGATCGCCTCGAGCTCGGCACCCTCGGGGCGCGACCACGCGACCTCGGCCCAGCCCTTGAACGCTCCGCCCTCGTCATCCGCCTCGGCCTGGCCGAAATAGTCGGCGAGCTCGTCGAACGTCTTGATGCCGGAGATGATGTTGGCATCGAGGCGCGCTTTCGCCTCGGCGAACAACTGGGCCTGGATCTCGGCCAGCAGTGCCGAAGCACCGGCCACGAACTCCGCGCGCGGCATCGTCTTGGCAATCGCCTTGTCGCCGTCGCGCAGCTTGTCGCGCCGCATGAACGTGACGTTGCCGCCGCTCGCGTCGCGCCCGCCGATCTCGACGATCACCGGCGCGCCGCGACGCACCCAGCCCCAGCGCTTCTCCGCCGACTTCGTCGGCTTGACGTCGACGAGGGTGCGGATGCCTTGGGCCTTCAGCTCCTTCTCGAGCGCGATGCAGTAGTCCTTGAGTTCCGCGTCCTCGGGCTTGTCGCGAAGCATCGGCACGATCACGATCTGGCGCGGGGCGATGGCCGGCGGCAGGCGCAGACCGTCGTCGTCGCCGTGTGTCATGATGACGCCGCCGATCAGCCGCGTGGAAACACCCCAGCTCGTCGTGTGGCAGTATTCGAGCTGGCCGGCGGCGCTCTGGTACTGGATGTTCTGCGCCTGCGCGAAATGCGTGCCGAGATAGTGCGAGGTGCCGGCCTGAAGGGCCTTGCCGTCCTGCATCATCGCTTCGATCGAATACGTGTTGTCGGCGCCCGGGAACCGTTCGTTGGCCGGCTTCTCACCCGCGATCACGGGCATGGCGAGAACGTTCTCGGCGAACTCGCGGTAGACCTCGAGCATCTTCAGCGTCTCGGCCATGGCGTCGTCGCGGTCGGCGTGGGCGGTGTGGCCCTCCTGCCAGAGGAACTCGGCCGTGCGCAGGAACAGGCGCGTGCGCATTTCCCAGCGCACCACGTTGGCCCACTGGTTCACGAGCAGCGGCAGGTCACGATAGCTTTTCACCCAGCGCTGGAATGCGTCGCCGATGATCGTCTCGGACGTCGGCCGCACGATCAGCGGCTCTTCCAGCTTCGCTGTCGGATCAAGCTCGAGCTTGCCGCCGACGTTCTTCAACCGGTGATGAGTGACGACCGCCATCTCCTTGGCGAAGCCTTCGACGTGCTCGGCCTCCTTGGCGATGAAGCTCATCGGGATGAACAACGGGAAGTAGCAGTTGTCGTGGCCGGTATCCTTGATGCGCTGGTCGAGCTCGGCCTGGATGCGCTCCCACACGCCCCAGCCCCAGGGCGTGATGATCATGCAGCCGCGCACGGGGCTTGTCTCGGCCATGTCGCCGTCGCGGACCACGGCCTGATACCAGTCGGGAAAGCTCTTTTCGCGAGTGACGTCGAGCGCGCGCTTGCTCATCGGCCGGCCTCCACCATCATGCGTCGCGCTCCCCTCGGCGCAAGATCCGGATTGGCGCGCGGCTCGGGGCAGAGCTTCCGAGAAAGGCACATGGCGAACCGCTGGATGGCGGCGCGACCGAGGCGGCTCTGCGGACCCCCTCCGCCGGCTGGCTGCCGGTTGCGCGATCCTGTTCGGTTGCGCTCTTAACGAGGATTGGGACGTGTGGCAATGCCGCGATGAGAGCCACCCGGCCGCCCCTGGGGATGGCCGGGCAAGCATGCACCACTCGGCCCATATCGCATCTCACGGACGCACGGGCCGCTCGGCCCTCGGGGTACTCGCATAAACTCGATCGCACGCGTCGAATTTTCCCATCGCGCGAAACCTCTGCGATTGCTTTTTTTGGATCAACGCGACGCTCTTGATGCGTGACAGACAGGCACTTTTCGAGTACCTTGCGCGGGCATTCATGAAAAGGGTCGAGCCGATGTTTGAAATGGCAATCGGCCCAAGTCTAGGGAGATAGCCCCGGAGCTTATGCACCGTTCCCCGGTACGGCAATTTTGCCGCGCCGCTTTGGTGCTTTTCGCTTCGTGGAACACTGAAGTCGAACGCCCCGGAATGGCCTCGTGCGAGGTTGCTCCGGGGCGTCCGCTTTTTGGGGATTGGCGTTGCGTCTGGCCATCGACGCTTCGGGCAGGTTTGCCCTTCGCCGCGAAACTCGCGTTCAGCCATTTCCTCGACCGTGCACTGACCGGCAAGATAAACGGCAGCGCGGCTTCACACCTTGGGCACGTCGATCGGCAGTGTGAGCGGGAACGTTTCCGGATCGAGCCAGCCGTACTCCACTCCCGCCCAGAAAATGGCGAAGCAGACGCTGGCGACCACCGTGTTGATGAGGAAGACGCGCAGCAGGCGCGGGGTCGAAGGCGCGCTTTCCGGCGTGCCGGGCACGACCTCGCCCTGCTCATGCTGCGTGCGCAGGCCGAACGGCAGCACCATGAACAGCGTCAGCCACCACATGATGAAGTAGATCGCCAGTCCGAATGTGAAGCTCATCGCCTCGCGTCCTCGCCTTGTCGCCCGCCTTGGTCCTGTCGCGGCCCGTCAGGCCTGCTCGAGTTCCGTCAGCGTGCCGAGAAAATCCTTCGGGTGGAGGAACAGCACGGGCTTGCCGTGTGCGCCGATCTTCGGCTGCCCGTCACCCAGCACACGCGCGCCCTGCTCCTTGAGCTTGTCGCGCGCGGCGATGATATCGTCGACCTCGTAGCAGACATGGTGAATGCCGCCATCCGGGTTCTTTTCGAGGAACTTGGCGATCGGCGAATTGTCGCCGAGCGGCTCGAGAAACTCGATCTTGGTATTCGGCAGCGTCACGAAAACCACCGTCACGCCGTGGGCGGGCTCGGCCTGCGGCTCGGAAATGACGGCGCCAAGCGAATTCCTGTAGGTCGCGACGGCGGACTTCAGGTCCTTGACGGCGATGGCGACGTGGTTGAGGCGTCCAATCATGGTTCAACTCCTGCGGATGTGGCTCCCGCCCGGCTGCCCGGACGGGCCGAAATCAATTCTCGACGACGTTGATCAGAACCTTGCAGATCGGCTTTTTGCCCCAAGCGCTGGAGATGGATGACCGAGCGGCCCGCCGCACGGCCTCGCGGACGACCTCGATGTCCTTGCGCCGCTTGGGTGGGATGCTGGTGATGGCGCCATCGACCGCATCGGCGACGATTTCATACATCTGGTCACCCTCGGCGTCCTCCAGCGGAATGCCGTCGAGCATCACCTGCGGATCGCCGAGCACCTCGCCGCGGCGCGTGATCGCCAGGGCGACGACACAGATGCCGGCCTGCGCGAGCCGGCGGCGGTCGCGGACCGGACCTTCAACGCTATCGACGATCAAGCCGCCATCTCGGAAAAGCCGGCCGACGGGAACGTCGTCGATGATCTCGGCCGGCCCCGGCGCCAAACGGATCATATCGCCGTTGAAGGCGGTGACGACCTGCGGCACGCCCGCCTGCCGCGCCAGTTCCGCATGGGCTCGGAGATGCCGGGCCTCGCCGTGCATCGGAACCGCGATCTGCGGCTTCACCCAAGCGTACATCTGCTTCAACTCGTCCCGGCGCGGGTGCCCCGTCACGTGAACCTGCGCCTCCTGATCGGTCAGCAACTCGCAACCCATCTGCACCAGAGTGTTCTGGATACGGTTCACCGCCTTCTCGTTGCCGGGAATGGTCCGCGACGAGAAGATCACGAGGTCGCCCTTGGCGACGCTGAGGTCGGGATGATCGCCTTCGGCCATGCGTGCCATGGCCGCGCGCGGCTCGCCCTGGCTGCCCGTGCAGAGCAGCACGACGTCGGCGCGATCGAGATACCGGTACTGCTGCTGGTCGACGTAGCGGAAGTCGGGCGGCAGATAGCCCGTCTCGACAGCGACGGCGATAACCCGGTGCAGCGCCCTGCCGCCGACGACGAGCGTGCGCCCCGCCTTCGCCGCGGCATCCGCCACGGCCTTGATGCGGGCGACGTTGGAGGAGAACGTCGTGATGATGACGCGGTGGCGCGCCTTCTTGACGATGTCGGCGATCGACGCCGCGATGTCGCTCTCGGACGGCGAGCGGCCTTCGCGCATGGCGTTGGTCGAATCGCAGATCAGGGCCGTAACGCCCGCGGCGCCGAGGTCCGCGAGCCGGGCCTCGTCGGAAGCACCGCCGACGTAGGGGCGCTCGTCGAGCTTCCAGTCGCCCGTGTGCAGCGCCAGACCGTGCTCCGTGCGAATGGCGATGGCCGACGGCTCGGGAATCGAATGGGCCATCGACACGAGCTCGATCTCGAACGGCCCGATCTTGGCGCGGGAGCCGAGTGGAACCGTATTGATCGGCAGCTTCACCGAACCGCCGAACTCGGAGAGCTTCGCCCGAAGCATGCCGGCGGTGAACGGCGTCGCGTAGATCGGCGCGCGCAGCGTCGGAGCGAGATCGATCACCGCGCCGATGTGATCCTCGTGGGCGTGCGTCAGGAGGATGCCGGCGAGCGCCCCGCGCTCCTCCTCGAGGAACCGCAGGTCCGGCAAGATGACGTCGACGCCAGGGTCGAACTCGCCTTCGGGAAAGGTGATGCCGAGATCGACGAGCAGCCATTGGCGCGCGCCGGGCGGCCCGACGCCGTAGAGATAGGCGTTCATGCCGATCTCGCCCATGCCGCCGAGTGCCGTGAGGACGAACTCGCTCTGGCCCGCTTCACCGCCGGCCTTCTGTTTTTCTGTTGCCATACCGTCCTAATGCCCTGCGATCAGTCGCTTAGCAAGGCCACATCGCCGACGGTGGCAACCATCCGGCCCGCCCCGCCAAGTTCGATCAACAGGTAGCCCTCGTCGTCGAGGCCGGCGAACGTTCCCACGACACGGCCGCCCGGTCCCGTATCGACGCTCCCCTCCCTGCCGAGTGGAACCGACCGCTCGAGCCAGGCCTCCCGGATCGACGCGAAGCCCCGTCCCCGGTCCCACTCGTCGAGCGCCCGGTCGAGATGCGCGCCGACACGCCGCGCCAACGCCGCCGGAGTCGCCGGATCGTCGGCGTGCGCCAATCCGAGGCTCGCGAGCGCCACCACCTCGCGCCCATGAACCTCTGGCGCGTGTGCCACGTTGAGGCCGATCCCGACGACGGCGATGCGGTCGGTACCGACCGCCGTCGCCTCGACCAGTACTCCAGCGAGCTTGGCGCGTCCGGCGAGGAGGTCGTTCGGCCACTTGAGCGAGAGCGAGACGCCGATGCCCGCCGCGTCGAGCTGCTCCGCCACAGCGCGGTGAACGGCGAGCCCCGACACGAGCGAGATCTGCGGCACGGCCGCGGGCGGGCAATCGAGCGGCACGAGACGGCTCATTGCGATGTTGCCAGGGTGCGAGTGCCAGCTACGGCCCGAGCGTCCCCGCCCGGCCGTCTGGCGGTTGGCGCGGACATAGAGCGGGCGGCGCTCCCCGGTGACGGCGCGCCGCATCACCTCGGCGTTCGTGGAATCGACCTCGTCGAGTTCGATCCAGCATGCGCCGCCGAGGCCGTGCTCCCCCGCCATGGCCTTCTAGAGCCTGAGCGACTTCGCGGCGGCGGCCGCTGCCTCCACGATCGGTCCGGGATAGACGATGAAGCCGATCACGAACAGCGTCGCGAGCGCCATCACGAAGCCGACCTTCCCTTCGACGTTGAGGAAGCGCTCCTTGGGCTCCTTCACGAACATCACCAGCACGATGCGGATGTAGTAGAAGGCCGCGACCACGCTCGCCAGCACCGCGATCACCGCGAGCGCCAGCAGATCGGCCTTCACCGCGGCGGCGATGACGTAGAACTTGCCCCAGAAGCCTGCGAGCGGCGGAATGCCGGCCAGCGAGAACATCAGCATCGCCAGTGCGAACGCCATCGGCAAGTTGGTCTGCGCGAGCCCCGAAAGCTCCTCGATCTCCTCGATCGCCTCGTCCTTGCGGCGCATCGCGAGAATGCAAGCGAACGTGCCGAGCGTCATGACGAGGTAGATCGACATGTAGATCAGCACGCCCTGAACGCCTTCCGTGCTGTTCGACGCGAGGCCGACGAGCGCGAAGCCGACGTGACCGATCGACGAGTACGCCATCAGGCGTTTGATGTTGGTCTGCCCGATCGCAGCGAACGAGCCGAGCAGCATCGAGGCGATGGCAACGAACACGATGATCTGTTGCCACTGCGGGCTGACACCGGGGAACGCCACCGTGACGACGCGGACCAGAAGCGCCATGGCTGCAACCTTCGGCGCCGCCGCGAAGAAAGCGGTGACGGGCGTCGGTGCGCCTTCGTAGACGTCCGGCGTCCACATGTGGAACGGCACGGCGGAAACCTTGAACGCGAGGCCGACGAGCAGGAACACCAGGCCGATGATGACGCCGATGTTGCTCGCCTTGGCGACGCTGGCGATCACCGGGAACGAGGTCGAGCCGGAGAAGCCATAGATCAGTGAGGCACCATAGAGCAGCATGCCGGAGGAGAGCGCGCCGAGCACGAAGTACTTGAGACCCGCCTCACTCGAGCGCACGTGCTCGCGGCGGAAAGCGGCGACGACATAGAGCGCGAGACTCTGCAGCTCGAGGCCGATGTAGAGCGAGATGAGGTCGTTCGCCGAGACCATCATCATCATGCCGACCGTCGACAGAAGCACGAGCACCGCGTACTCGAACTTCAGGATCTGCTGGCGCGCGAAGCTGTCGAAGGAGAGCAGCAGCGCACCGGCCGAACCTGCTAGCACCAGGAGCTTCATGAAGCGCGTGTAGCGGTCGGTGACGAATGCGTTATCGAACAGCGTGGCGCTCGCCGGCGGCTGCATGGCAACCACGGCGCCGGCGAGAACCAGCAGCGCGATGGCGAGCCAGCCCGTCGCCGCGCCGGTCTCCTGGTTGTCGGCCGAGAACGCGCCCTGCATCAGCAGGGCCATCGCGCCGACCGCGAGAATGATCTCGGGCAGCGCCGGATAGGACAAGAGATCGGTCATCGCGCGGCCTCCCACTTGTCGAGCGCCAGCTTGAAGCGGGGCTGCCCTTCACGTTCGATCTCGGCCTTGCGCACGGCCGTCTCGTAGTTGGTGACGAGCTTCTGCACCGAGGCCGCCGTCACATCGAGGATAGGGGCCGGGTAGAAGCCGAACAGGATGGTGAGGATGACGAGCGGCGCGAGCACGAAGATCTCGCGCGCGTTCATATCCGCGAGCGCCTTGAGGCTCGGCTTCTCGAGCGCCCCGAACACGACGCGGCGATAGAGATAGAGCGCGTAGGCGGCCGACAGGATGACGCCCGAGGTGGCGAAGAACGCGACCCACGTGTTGGCGCGGAAGGCGCCGATCAGCGTCAGGAACTCGCCGACGAAGCCCGAGGTGCCCGGCAGGCCGACGTTTGCCATCGTGAAGACCATGAACACCGTCGCATAGATCGGCATCCGTTCGGCGAGACCGCCGTAGGCCGAGATCTCGCGCGTGTGCAGGCGGTCGTAGACCACGCCGACGCAGAGGAACAGCGCCGCCGAGACGAGGCCGTGCGAGAGCATCTGGAAGATGGCGCCGTCGACGCCCTGACGGGTGAAGGTGAAGATGCCCATCGTCACGAAGCCCATGTGGGCGACTGAGGAATAGGCGATCAGCTTCTTCATATCCTCCTGCACCAGCGCAACCAGCGAGGTGTAGACGATGGCGATGACCGAGAGCGCGAACACGAGCGGCGCGAGATCGGCCGAGGCGATGGGGAACATCGGCATCGAGAAGCGCAGGAAGCCGTAGCCGCCCATCTTCAGCAGGATACCGGCGAGGATCACCGAGCCCGCCGTCGGCGCCTCGACGTGCGCGTCCGGCAGCCAGGTGTGCACCGGCCACATCGGCATCTTCACCGCGAACGAGGCGAAGAACGCGAGCCACAGCCACCACTGCATCTTCGCCGGGAAGTTCGTCTCGAGCAGCACCGTGATGTCGGTCGTTCCGGCGTGCCACCACATGGCCATCATGGCCAGCAGCATCAGCACCGAGCCGAGCAGGGTATAGAGGAAGAACTTGAAGCTCGCGTAGATGCGCCGCTTGCCGCCCCACACGCCGATGATGAGGAACATCGGGATGAGGCCCGCCTCGAAGAACAGGTAGAACAGCATCATGTCGAGAGCGAGGA
>OEIV010000392.1_pt1 | contig 24178 bp, 23 predicted proteins | sample 1539231 | NCBI WGS metagenome assembly OEIV01 (sample SAMN03794762, study PRJEB22550) | activated sludge metagenome | feature: wastewater treatment plant; material: activated sludge; isolation source: Wastewater treatment plant of a petroleum refinery complex | place: Argentina: Buenos Aires ... | reverse complement strand
AAAAATGTAGCTTAAATGACTAATATTTTTTGTCCACTTTTTATTTGGAATTCCAACTTGCTGTTTGGAATTGTATGATGGTGTATGACGCTTTACTGAATCCATGTACGAGATCGTAACTCATGATATCGATAAAATTGGTATATGGTAATATTTTATCAAGTCGATAGCTAAAGAACTATATTCACTGTATCACCCGGCAGCAAAACTGAGCTCAAAATGGGGGCCGTTGGCTTTAACCAATTGTGGAAGCAAAAAAGTAAAATTGGCATTTTGATAAATATGTCACGGAAATCCTTTGACAGCAGGTTACTCCCAGTCAATGTCAATACGGTCAGTGTTGAAATACTCTGAAATATCTTTCACTGATTCTGCAAATGCTTTACGTCCCGCCGCAGTACTAAACGCTGCAGTGCAGGTTTCGCATCCGCCCCAACCGCCAAGGAACAACATCACTTTCAATTGGGGATGCCCTTTTTTTAATGCAACCATTTGTCTGATAATAGCGGAGTCGGCGGGCGAGCCGATATGCAAACGATTTCCATCGAGGTGACAAAAGAAAAATTTCAGATGAGTCAATTTGCAGGTTTCGAAACCGTCGGGAGGACTCGTAGCATCGCTATAATCCCCCACTACCCTGAATAAAAAATCTTTGTGTTGTGCCAATAAGCTAGGGAGAATGAAGCATACACAAGCCGGTATCAAAAAAAAACAAAACTAATGCATGTTTCATGAAAAAATTGCCTGTTGATTCAGATTCAAATGTGCAGTTTGAAAACAGATTTCGAAATGTATGGCTTGGGTGAGGGGAACAGTATGTCTTAAAAATCATTTCCTGTCAATCAACTCACTTATTTGCCCTATCGCCACCTTTGCCTCCTTTAGGAAAGTAGCAGCTACCCATACATGAAACATTTTGGGGTATTCGAAATAATTGAGTGTGATGTCTTTTTGTTTCAGGAGGGATTGTAGTTTTCGGGCATCGCCAAGTAATATATCATGGCCGCCGATAAAAATACTGATGGGGCATAAGCCTCTGAAGTCGCCATAAATGGGACTGACGAGGTAATTTTTTGTATCGAGTTTGCCGGCCCACATTTTGCCTGCCTCCCTTGCTCCGTCGGGTTCAAGCATAGGATCTTTTTTCAGAAGTTCTTGGTCCACATCGGGGTTAGTGATATCGAGCCATGGTGAAATCATGATGAGTTGCTGCGGTTGTGGCAAGCCCTCTTTTTTTAGTTTCTGTACAAACGATAAGGCTAATCCCCCACCCGCGCTGTCTCCCATCAATAGGATATTTTCTGCATCTGTTATTGATAATAATTGTTTGTAAACTTCCTCTATCATCTTAAATGCGTCAAGTGCAGTTTGAAAAGGTGCGAGTGGATAATCAGGCGCTATGAAAGTTGCATGCGTCCTACGCATCAAGGCCATGATGAGATTCCAATGCGGTTTGGAAATATTGTGAAGGAAAGTACCCCCGTGTATATACAGCACTTTTGTGAGGGATGGTTTATTTATAGGCCTTAGAGTTAGTACCTTACGATTTGAGATCATCTGTGTATCAATCCGTATTTCATCAAGGTATTTTTTTGGAATGGAAGCGGCATAACTGGTATCCAACTTTTTTGATCTCACTTCCTTCTTTAAACTGTTTTTGCCCATTAACCTAAAAACAGCCCTGACCACCACCGATTTGAAGCTAGCAGGTGCAGCATGTTTATAGAGTATGGCAGTATCGCTTTGCTGCGCGTATCCCTTTATAAAACACAAACATGAAAACAGTAGGATCGATATTTTTTGTATTGTCTTCATTGGCTACGCCTATCGCGATATGCACACGCTAAGCAATAGCAAATATCCACTGAAATATTTAAATCCAAATAAAAATGTTGGCACAAGTTGTGGGAGCTTACAAAATTTATATGTGCCGTAATTATTAATATTAAGAAGATGTAATAGAATAATTCTCAATTTTGCTTTTTAGCTTATTTATATACTCAAAATCGCGAATTAAATATTGAATATCACCGGAAGTATAAAACAAAATATATTTTATATTTTTTGTATTTTCACCCTCCAAAATATCAATTATGCGTTCGTTATTGTTTATTGACTTAATTTTTGAAGAAAGTTTTTTCTTTGCATAAAGATATTGCAGATTGAAATATATCAACTTGAATTTTGCCCTTTGAGCCAATTGACAAATTCCATCAAAAGTTAAGGCAGTAATTTTCTTTAAATTTTCTCGCTGCAAAGGTTCACTAAAATATTTTAGCGATTCCTGTTCAAATATTGATAATGTATTAAAAACATTTTGTTCTTTATATAACTCCAAAATAATTTTTTCTTGTTCCTCTTCTTCAACTTCATATGGATTAGTTGCTACTTTTAATGTATTTCCTAATGTGTTTTCTATAGTATCTTCCTTACCTAGAGTTTCTCTTGCAGCTCTACTTATTTTTTCTTCTGGATGTGCTTGTTTTATTAGTTGATTAAGATATTTTTGATAATTATCTTTTAATATTTTTGACAAGTAATTCACGTACCTCTTATTAAAACTTTTTTCAGTAAATGTTTTTAAGTTGCGATTCTCATTAATATAATCAATAATTTTAGAAAGTTGTTTTTTATTCAAATGAATAATGGCATCAATTACTTCAAATTTTAACAACAAACTGAACTCGCTTTTATTATTTTGAATATCGTCACAAATTGTCAAAAACAGATACTTAATGGAAGCTACCCATAGTTCATCATCTTTGGTGTTTTGAAAAAGACCTAATACCATATTATCTATATTTTTTTTTACTAATTTCATCCGTAATAAATTTAACTATGTCTTTTAAAGAATCAAACTTAGTATATGCAAGTAATCCTTCTAAGTGGTTTTTTAAAACAGTTAATATATTATTTAGAAAAGAAAAATTATTTTGCTGAGAAAAATGTGGTATTAATGCAAACTGTATAAATGATTTACATTCTCTAATACTTACTAGTTCAATATGCGTTTTGTCCTCAGTTAAGTATCGTTCAAAAACTTCAGGGTAAGTTTTCTTAAAATGATCATTTAAAATTTTATTAACTATAGAAAAACTCTGATCTAATTGAGAAGCTATTTGATAAATTGGCAAATTCATATAATTTAACAGAAAGTTTTTTTCTTCTATTAAAATATGGAAAGGCAAATCTTGAGTTGGTGACAACCCTAATGATGAAATAATTTGTTTTTGTGTTGATTCGCTAACTTCTTTTTCAATATCACCATATTGTATTAACCTGATAATATCCTTTACATCCAATCCTTTAAGCTGTAAATAATAGAACACCCTTCTATATAACAACTTTTTTTGGAAAGATTGATAACTACTTTCTGTTATAGTGCTGGGTAAAGTCTTCATTGAATCACCCTTTTCGGAAATTAAACTATTTAACAATATATTCGTTCTATTGTCAAAAGAATATTCCAGTTCTCTTGCAATTGTTTCACCTTTTGAATTTAATAATAATTCATTGGATAAATAGTCATTGTGATTTCGATGATAAATATAGTAAGGCAACAATGCTGATGAAACAACCAGATTTTCCCAATCGAAACTCTGTTCATCAATTTGATCGAATTTGAAAGATTTTTTTTTATTTTTACCCTTTGCAATACAAATCCTTTTATTGAGTTCATCCACCGTAATCGGTTCTTTTAAACCAAAAGAAAAAAATAGTGTGTCAGATAGTCTATCACCATTCTTCTCTTTAAATGTAAATTTATATTTATTATTCACCCAACTATCAGAGATAATATCTGAGATTATGGCTTCAAAAGTACTTTCTCCCAGTTCAATAACATCATCTATAAAAAGTTTTAAACCTTCATTTACTAAGTCTGTTTTTCCGTATACTTTTACATTGGCACTGTATTTTCTGAAGCTATCCATTAAAAACTGTTTGCTTAAACCACTCAAAGCTACTCTTGCAGTAAATCTATTTTGTTGCGAAAGCCATATAAGGAAATCGTACCCTTGCTCCGGTTGCATTTTTTTGATGCTATCATTAGCATCTACATACAATCTATAATCTGCAATAGCCACAGTTATTTTATTATTCACATCTTCTGAAATAATTATATTGGCTTCAGCTACTGTTTTTGGTTTATGTACTTTTATTTTTCTTTTTTCAAATTCAGTTACTACATCCTGCACTTCTTGTAAATTGTCATCCAACATTAGTATTTCCCAGTTATAATCAACAGATGGTGGCTTAGCATCTTCATCTTCAGTTGGTATAGTAACTGCTAAGGATTTATCATCCACCAACAAGTTCTTAGCCGAAAAAATGTCATTTTCCTTAAACAATCCCGTTATCCTTTCAAACTCTATATTAAGATTTTTATTATCCGGATAGTCCTTTTTCAGTGAAGATTTGTAGGTGGTAATTGCTGATTTTATTTTTTCTATTTTAACTCTTTCCTCGACTTCAGAATTTATACAAGCTCTTATCACATTTTTAAAATCGTGAAAACTGCTCACCAAGGCACTTCTTACTCCACAATAATTGATTTTAATATCTGACAGTTGAATGTCATTTAGGGGGTATATTTCTTCTTTAATCCTGTTAATTTCAATTTCTGACATAGGAAGTGTGATGAATGAGTGACCTATAGTATTGATTATTGAAGAATTTTCTTTTTTCAAAACATTGTTTATCTCATCATAAGAAGTAAATAAAATAGGTTGTTTGTGATTCGTTCTTCTTAAAAATCTAGCGTATTCTATCCCATTAACTTTTTTTTGCTTACCACTTTCCAAAATATCATATTCCACAGTTGGTATATCAAGATTATCTAATTCGATTATTTCAGTTTCTATATTCATTTATTATTATTTTTTTTGTAAAAGTTGGAATATTGATTTAATTAGATTTACAAGAGATTTCTCTTCCTGCTTCACAATATTGCCTTCATTTGAAATGCCTTTACCAATCATTTGCCATTTAAGCTGAGGAAATAAATCTGAATTTGGCTTAATAAAATTTGTAAAAGATCTTTTTGTATGAGCATCATCAAAAAACTTAGAATATAAAATGGGATATCCAAAAGTATCATTATATTTTTGCTTTGGATATAAATAATTAAGTACAGAAATGCCTGACTCCCACTCTATATGTTCATTATCAGCTAAATTTAAGTCAATTATAGAAAAATCAAACTGCTTATTTTTTGTTATTTCATTAATGGCTTCAAGTCCAACCTTAGAGTTAAACTCAGAGGTGAAATCGTAAAATTCAATTTCAAAATATTTACCGATTTGTGGTAATGCTGAAATTCTTTCAAACAATAAATTTGTATGGTGTTTTGAATAACTTTCTTTGTTTTCTATCCACAATAATTTTATCCTTCTTCCATTTCGATTTTTGGATATGATTTCTAACAGTACATTTGGCAAAACACTTTTAGATATCTTGCTAATTTCTTTTATTAATGCTTGAAATAAAGGAATTTTTAAATTAGTGTTATTTTCCCAAACATTCACATTATAGTTATCAATATTTGGATGCATAATAACTGTTCGTAAAAATTCTAGTTTGAATGAATCATTAATTTCATTGTATGAAATTTTTAAACTATTTAAAACTCTATCTATGTGTTCTTTATACTTAGAATACTGTAAATCTGTTTGTGATGAAACGAATTGATAGTTGTGTACAATGTTTTCTGGGACAATTGTCATAGCTTTAGAGATAGCAGATGTAAATAGATTTACATATTCGGCTTTACTAATATATTCAGGAGCTGAAATAACATAACAAACTATGTTAGTATGGGGCTTATATATAGGTACGATTTTTATATCAGTGTCTTCATAGGCTAATAAATATTCATAAAATTGACTTGAAAGAGCAATTGTTTTTGATAAAATAGAACCATATCCTGAATAATCTAAAGGAATTACTTCAGTACTTAATGCACAAGCTAAAGCTGCTGCTCCTGGTCTTGAACCTTCAAGAGTCCAGCCGCCAAGGTATGTTTTTTCTAAAGCATCTGAATTACTCGATTGGGCTAAATAAGGGGCAGATTTAAATATGAAATTTTTATAGAAACTGTTTTTATAGAAAATAGAACCAGCTGCATATGGCACATATCCTAACTTATGTGGGTCAATAGCAATTGAATCCGCCTGATTTATTGCTAATATATCTTTTTCTATTTTCGACAAGTACCGAATATACTTTTCTTTATAACCATTATTTAAATCATCATCACCTGACGGCCTAATACAAGAACTAAAATAACCACCATATGCTCCATCAATATGAAAATAGCAGCCAATTTGTTTCTCAAGCAAAATTTCATTCATTCTGTGAATTTCATCAATTGCTCCTTCTTCTGTTGTACCTACTATTCCTACAACCATTAATATAGGCGTATTTGGATTTGCACTAAAAAATTGATCAAATTTTTCAGTATTTAATCTAAATTCTTCATCTACTTCAAATCTTATAACATTTGAATTGCCTATTCCGACAATATCTAGACATTTATCCCAACTATAGTGACCAGCACTGCTAACTATCAACTTAGGGAACTCCATTTTTTCATGGGGAATTGCCTGATGAATTCCAGCAACACCGAGGCTACGAATATCGTAATATTTAAATAACTCAATGTATTTACTGCATATTTTATCCGCTTCAGTAATTCTTACAGATGCCTTTAAATTTTTCAAAACATCAGCATATAACAAAGAAATCTCATTAGTAGATAAATTGAATAATTCGCTATAACATAAATCAGCTATTGCTTTATTGTTTGTAGTAGTTTCTGAAATTACTTTTACAATATCATCATCTAAAGCTACATTTTTTAAACACACTTTATCAGAAATCAATTTAAGAGATATTGGAAAGTATTTCATATTTCTGGCCACCCAAACAGCCTCAATATTTGCAGTGGTACCTCCACTACAAATATGGCCCCAAGATGATAATTCATCATCAGATGGGTGAATAGAAAATGGGGTGTATCCAATCATTTTGCACATTCGAGTACAAAATTCAATTTCTTTTCGTGTACTAATAGGGGAAGATTCGCCTACTACGTTATTTTGATTATAAAGTAAGCCAGTTATATATCCTAACAAGGCTGGTATAGCTAAATCAGAGTGCATGTGACCTAAAAATCTTGGAGAATGAAATGGTACACTTTGTTTCATCTCTGAAAGCAGTTGTTCAAGTTTTTCCGAAATAGTATCTTGTGTTGCCACAAAGTCCTCACCTCTTTTTTCAATAGCTGAAACTAATTTAGGGTCAAAAGGGTGGAAATTCCTTCTCCATTGAATTACATCGTTGAGAATTGAATTAATATTTTCTTTAAAAGAATCTTGATTTTCACCAAAAGGGCCTATAAATAATGCTTTTTCGTTTATCATACTTATGAGTTTAATAGTAAATTAATTTTTTCAAGTATCTCATTATCTGAAATAGGTAAATTAATGTGCAAGCATAAAGCTTCATCAAATAAGAATAACCTTTCAAGGCCGGATGTATTTTTAGGGTGAAAAAGGTTACTATTGGCAGAAAACTCCTTTAACCAATTTCTGTCTTTAAAGGATAAGAAAATAGTTTTTTGCAATTTCCCTTTCAAGCAGTTATCATTGAATATTTCATAAACAGATGGGCTGCTATCCTTGTCTCCATTTCGAATACACAATTTCGACTCCATTTCATCGCAAACTTGAAAATTATTGTCTTCAACTAATTTTACTAACCTTTCAAAATCTTGATGACTGCTATCTATATATATGTTCAGTTGTTCCCCATTCATTTTAGAAAATTAGTTTTACAGTTTTTGTTTTACCATATTTCAAAATATCCCCATTTTGTATTTTAACTTGAAAGTTACTATCAGTGAGCTTTAAACCATTTACGGAAACAGCACCTTGTGCAATCAACCTTCTGGCTTGGTTTAAGCTTTCAACATTCAATTTATTTTTAAGCAACAAAGGAATATCTACAACCTCATTAATCATATTATCTGAAATATCCACTACAGGAATTCCGGCTTTATCAAGTTTCCCATAACTATTAATTGTTTCGTTAGCAATTTCTTCTGAATGAAAATTCTTAATAATCTCAAAAGCCAATTTTTTCTTACATTCTAAGATAAATTCAGTAGTTGGGTTATTTCTTAAAGTACAATCCATACTAGCTATTTCGTCCTCTTCAACATCAGTTAATAGAATAAAGTAATTGATAATATTACTATCATTCATCTGCATCAACTTGTCAAACATAGTTGCGGCTGGCTCATTAATTCCAATATAATTACCAAGTGATTTGCTCATTTTTTGAACACCATCTGTGCCTGTTAAAATAGGCATAGTAATGCAAACTTGTGGCTCTTGATTATAGAATCGTTGTAAATCTCTTCCAAAACTTAAATTAAATGTTTGGTCGCTACCACCAAGCTCAACATCAGCTTCTAATGCAACTGAGTCAAATCCTTGCATAAAAGGGTATAGTAATTCGTGCATTCTTATAGATTCTGAACTTTCTAACCTTTGTCTAAAAGTATTATGTTCCAGCATCTTAGACATTGTAGTATTTGCAGCCATTTTTATCAATTCCCCAAAATTCAAATCTTTAAGCCAGTGGCTATTGTACACCACCTTTAATTTGGATTTGTCCAAAATTTTAGAGATTTGATTAAGGTAGGTCTCAGCATTAGCTAAAATCTGCTCTTCTGTAAGTGGGGGTCTAGTCTTGTCTCTCCCTGTTGGGTCGCCTATTCTACCAGTAAAATCTCCAATAAGGAATACGACTTCGTGACCTAGATGTTGGAAATGTTGTAATTTTCTTAAAGGTACAGTATGACCCAAGTGAATATCTGGTGCTGTAGGGTCAACACCTAATTTCACAACTAAAGGTTTTCCCGTTTGAAGCGATTTTTCAAGTTTAGAAGCTAAATCAGATACTTCAAAAACTCTTTCAGCTCCACGGCTGATTAACTCAATTTGTTTTTCTTTATTTATCATTATATTATCATTTATAAAGGTAAATAAAAATTAGTTAGTTGGAGTTATTTAAGCTACTTTTCAATTCTCTATACAACTTTAAATGCTCTGAATTGTTAGTGTCAAATAGATTTTTACCGTCCGGATACATTTTAGCAGCGTATTCAAGAAAGCAAGCGAGTTGGGTTATTTCGGGGTACTTCTTATTTAAATCTTCCATTGTTGTCGTGGAGTTGCAAAGGTCAGCATTGAAATTGCCAAAAGAAGACCTCGTTTGTGATGAGGGAAACAATATAGATAATACGGCATCGGACTTGTATAGAATACCTTCATCAATAATCACTAAATAAATTTTTCTATACAGACTGTCGTTGCCATCATTATGTATAGAGTCTTTTTTAATAGAAAATTTGTTTACAAATTCACCAGCATTTAAAAATGTAACATTATGATACAATAAAGCATCATTTTGAAAATCAAATTGAAAACCTATATTTTCATTACCATTATATGTGTCTATCAGGAAATATAATTCTGTATCACCATACTTGATAATTTTTTTAGATTCAAGATTGCCAATTAAAGCATTAATTTGATTTCCAAAATTCGGTTCTCCTTCTCTTTGGCAATCGATTGCCTTAGATATACTAGTTGAAATTATTATTCTTTTCATCTTTTTTTGATTTTCTGCTTGACATTATGATATTGCTAAAATAGTACTTACTCCTAAAGTCTATCAAAGAAGAAAGAACTGATGATAAACTGACATAAGATACTGCATCAGGTAAATCTGGAGGGATACCTCTACCAGAAATTACAACTACATTAGTCTTTTTTGAATAATCTTTAAGCCATTGAGTAACTTTTATTATTTTATCATTATCATTTTTAAATAGTCTTTCTAATATGCTGTAGTGAATAAGTAGGAATCTCTTTTTTCCTATACGGTTATCGCCAATATTGTCTGATAAGTATTTAAATAATTTAGTCTTAATTGTATCTAAATCATTTGTAGCTAAATCAATTTCCATATCTGGCACAAGAATATTTGAATGTTGGTAATACTTATGAAATAGAATACCTTCATCTCTATTGTGATGAGCTGCATATTGAACTCTTTCATCTATTATTACCACTTGCTGATAGGCACTTTCTTTTACTGAATTTCTATCATGAAATGAGCCATTCTTTAATTCATTTACTGGTTTTGGCAATTTACTTTGTGCTTTACTCGAAAGTGTCTCAATATAGAAGTCGCATGTAGTGTTATTTAGGAAGTTCTCATTAAAATTAATAAGTTCAGCATTATTATTTTTTATGCCTTCGTAAGTATGATTTAAAAAAACTAGGTCATCTTTTGGGTTTTCACCACATAAAGAATTTGAAATCTTTTTCTGACTCCATTCTATATTTAATTCTCCCCATTTTTTCCATAGGCATTCAAGAATTTCTTTTGCATTACTTTTCTCATTATCAAAATACTTACTCTCGTATTGAAAATATCTTTTTGGAATTAGCGATTTATAAAAATCAAAAGATGAAGCACCTTTAGAACATTTTATTTTCGAGAAATCCAAATCCGTTATTTTAAATTGGATTTCATCTTCATACACCAAAAACTGATGATTAAATACTGTTCCTTTTTCAATTTCATTTTTAAATGCTTCAAATGTCAAACATAAAAAGCCATTATTCTTTAGAGGAGTAGATATTTTATAATTTCCAATCAAAAGAACCTCAGTTGGTTTTAAAACGAAAAAGCGGTAACCTAAATGTTTGTCTTCAATGGCAACTGCTTTAAGAATGTTTAGATTCCCTTTTGAGTTTTTAATTTCTTCGTTATAGTCGATTTGGTATTCATCGGATTCTAGATTTGATATATCCATTTTTCTTAAATAGCAAGCTGAAGCCTCCATTTCTATTAGCCCTAAGCTAGTAGAACGAAGTGTGTTGTCGTTTTTAAGGATGCTATCATTAAGCTTATTGTTTTGGCTATAAACAAGATATTTAAGGTTGGATAATTTTGATATGGCCACATCTTTTGTGTCTTCTATGTACTTTTTTTCGGAAGTATCTTCGTCAAATGATTTCATACCATCTATAACCACATTATCGTATATGTCAATTTGATAAAATTGTGATGAAAATTCGGGATAAGTTGGACTATCTAATTCTGATACTTTTATAGTAAACTCAATAAATGGTTGTTTGTTATCTACGGTATTATCCGTTTTTTTATCACTGTGCTTTGCAGTATTTCGTATAATATTTTCTAATATGTTATAAAAAGCCTGACTACCCAAAATATCATTTGGAATAGCAATGGCAGGGTTGTTTTCAGTTACCTCTCCATTTTTTATCTCTGAGTTAATCTTAATAGAATATTCAAAATTAGATAAGCCGGAAATATTTTCTAAGAGTAATCTTACATCATCTAAATCAGAAAGTATTTCTGAGTTCAACCTTTTAGAAATTTGCATTGCTGGAATACCAAAAGTAATATCACTTAGATAATCCATACGGCATTTAACATAATTATTAAATTTGGAAATTTGGTCTAACCTATCTTTATCTGTATTTGTAAATACTTTACTTGGAAAGTTGCTAATATAATTTTTGTATTTCTGAATATTTATTGATGATAAATCCCCAGTGAGTTTATTTAAAACATGGCTACCGATGTTGTGGCTTGTATTACGAGCCATCACTTGGGAAATGGCGGCACGAATTGCTTGATTTTGTATGCTTTTTTTAGCAAACTTATTGTAGAAGACAGTATCTGATGTGATATAACCAAGCTTATGAATAATTCTAGATAGTATAGAAAAATTATTATTTACTTTGTCATCGTCTTTAAAATAAAAATTATCATCTACTGTTAGAAGTGCGAATATTACTTTACTTTCAGAGACTATTTCTTTATCTAATTTAATATTTGGTTGAAAAGTATAACTGTTCCAAACTGGAAAAACTAAATGACAAGGGAAAATAGTTTTAGTTACAAACTTCCTATCGCCTTTATACCAATAAATAAGTAAGTAAGGTATTATTGGAAATCTAGCGTGTTTGTGCATCAAGCCTATGCTGTCATCATAGTTTGAGAAAGCGGTTATTTTAAAATCATTTTTAATAAAATTCTCTAACCTTATCTTGATTTCTTCATAAGATGAAGTATTTGATATACCAAGTCTACTGAAAAATTTATCAGGTAATTTCCCAATTCTATTTAGGAACTGATCGAAGAAGGTTTCCGAATTCTTTTTAAGAATAAAATCTAACACTTCCTTACCTTCTTTTGAATCAAACGATAATGATTCTATATGGTTTTCTGAGAAAATATGTGCAGAATCCGAATTGGCACTTTGATATTTTTCAAGGATAATAATATAGCAAAAACATAGAGTGATTATTTCAGCAGAATCACAATAGATTACAGGCAATGCATTATGCATTATTATACCATTAGTTAAATTATTAAACTGATATACTTTACTATTAAGTATTGCGTTAATATGCCTTAAAAAATCTGGCCCCGACTCATCTAGCCTTTGCGATTCCCTCGTTGATAGGAATGTTGTGTCTATAAGAGTCGCAGCTTGTTTACTAAAATATTTCATTTCATATGGGAACCAAAAGAAATCACTTTCTTTAACATCTATACTATGATTTCGATCTTTTCGAAAGAGGAGCAAAGGAATGTTAGAGAATTTTTCTAGAACGGAGAACGCTCCTCCAATAATTTTCAATTCATTATAAAATAAATTTTCGAAATACCTATAATGTTCCTGATGGGTTTTTGAGTATTTGTCATTTTTGTATTCCCAAATATCATAAAGTGAAAAAATCACTGGTGAGTTTGAAGTGCTTAAAGCTAAAGCCTCTTCGATTTTTTTTATAAACTCCTTTCTTATTTGGGTATTTAGGCTCATCATTTAGTAGCAATTATTATTCCTTGCTGAAAATATTTAAAAATACATTCTACATTCTTAAAGCCTATATTTTTTAATCCTTCAATTTGTGATTCTATCGAATCTAATACATTGTCTTTTTCCATGTGGTTAACCCATTCTAATTTCAATCTTTGTCTTTGGGTAACTGATATTTTTTTACTCTCCAGGTATTCAGGACTTGGGTCGTCAAATTCTTTCTTAATATATTCTAAATCAAAGTGGTGGGCGTATTTACTAATTGCTTCGCTTTCATAATTAAACAAATCAACATTAATCATCATGCCACCTATATCTAAAAAATCATACATCTTTTGATATACTTTAATTTTATCTTCATAAACAAAGTGATGAATACAGTAGGCAGAAATAGCTGCTAGCTTTTTTTTACCCAATATTTTAAACTCAACATCCTTACTGCCAGAAAAATCACAATTAAATATATCATCAATTATATAATTATATCTTTGTTGCTGATGACCGTTATCTAGTTTCATATAATTTTCTTCAAATGCTATTTTCATTGGCGGGGCAATATCAATAGCCAATGCAGTCAATTTAGGAAACTCTTTAAGTAATGACATGGATTCCTGACCTGTGCCTGCCCCTAAGTCTAAGAAAACACCCTCAATATTATCAGTCTTAATGTCATTTATGGTTATCCTAAAATGATATTTAAGAATATCAATAAGGGTTTTGTGTATCAAGTCGTAGTATGGAACTGTAAGTCTGATTGTGGCATCATACTCTTGAGCATCAGACATTGCATAAAAAAATTGATTATCTGTATTTAATTTCATCTGTTTAACTATATATCTGTAAAAATTTAGCAAGCCGATCTGTTTGAGGCTTATTTAGTTGTGCAATATTTCCTTCTTCAATCATCACTCCTTTGTCTAAAAAATAAAAATTATCGCTGATAGTTTTAGCAAGGTTTATCATGTGAGTTACTAATAAAATGCCGGTTCCTTTATTCTTTAACTCTATAAGAATCTTTGCAACTGTATTAACAGTTTCCAAATCCAAAGCAGAAGTTACTTCGTCCAGCAGTAAGTATTTTGGTTCTAACAGAATTTGCCGAGCCAATGCCACTCTTTGTTTTTCGCCACCAGAACATTGGTTGGGAAACTTCCTTAGAACTTCACGGATGTTGAGTTTATCAATTAACGAATCAAAATCGTGTGTGGTTTTGTTTTGCTCTTTAAGTGGCATCAAAATATTTGTTTCATTGTTTAAGTGAGGAAACAAAAACAAGCCTTGGAAAACAACTGTAACTTTAGGATATGGAAATGGCTTATGCACGTTTTTCCCATTGTCAAAATTAAATTCCTGCCCATCTACAATTACAATTCCTTTACTGGGATTTGTGAGTAATGACAAACAACTTAAAGCGGTGCTTTTGCCACCGCCGGAAGGACCAATTAAACAAGTGATTTTAGAGGGCTCAACTTTTATGTTGATGTCCTTTAGAATCGCTGTTCCGTTTATTCCTTTATATATATTTTTTGCTTGAAGCATAGTAAATTATCTTTCTGAATAATCTTTTGCATATTTCTTTTTGAGGTAGTATGCAATCAATGTTAATGGCACTGTGATAATGATAAAGAACATTGCCAAAGCAGTGTATAATTCAATGGGTTTATACACCAGTGCATTGATGCGTTGTATTTGCCTGAATATTTCATCTACATTAATTAAACTAGCAAAAATTGAATTGTGTAACATAGTAATCTGCACCAATAAAACGGGCCCCAATAGCTGTTTGAAGATCAAGGGAATTTGAATTTTCCGCAGAATGCTTCTTTCGCTTAATCCTGAAACTTTTGCTGATAGCAAATATTGGTTTGGCAGGTCTTTAATTGCATTCTTCACCAAATCAGCTACTATAAAAACATTTACAAAAGAGAAGGCAAAAACGGCAATGTTAAATGCCGGAATATCAATTTGTAACTGCTGTTGCAGAGGGTAATATAGCCAATAGAGTAAAACAATGACTGGAACCCCTGAAATAAGAGTAGAAATAATTTTTGTGATTAGTCCAAATGACTTGTTGTATTTGGCACTTAGTATTCCGAACAGAGTGCCTAAAATAATACCTATAAACCATACCATAAAGCAAAGCCTGAGAGTAACTCCCAAGCCTTGCGAAAAACCTTCTTTATAGGTTGAAAAAATCTCAAAAATATTCATGCTGATAATTATTGTTTATCTACACCTAATGTATCATTTGCTCTGATAACTGCACCTTTGAATGGTTCGTATTTAGCAATGATTTTATCAATAGTTCCGTCTTTAATTAGTTTGTCAATTTCAGCATTTAAAAAGTCACCAACTTTTGATTCGCCTTTTTTATACATATAACAATTCGGGTAGTTTCTGATAGGTGATTTTTCGCCAATGTTTTTAAGTTTGCCTGGATTCTTTTGCATGTAATCGTAAGCAAACATTGGTTCAGCAAAAGTTACATCTTTCTTCCTTGTTTGAATTTCAAGAAACAACTGAGCCACATCGATATTGTTTGGGAAAGGATTAACTTCAGCCAAAGGAAAATCTTGCTTTCCAATTGAATAGTTTATTTCTCCATCAACGGCAGCAATTTTAATTTTCGGGTCATTGAGTTTACTTCTGGCAGTATCAAAGCGGTTATCATCTGCTCTTACATATACCCCAATTGGGCTGTAATAAACGGGCTTGCTGAAATCTGCATTCTCCTTTCTATCCTTAGTAGCCCAAACAGGATTTGCAATTAAGTTTACTCTGTCAGTTTTAAGAACCTCAATCATTGTAGCCCAGCTTACTTCTTCTTTGTAGTCAATTGACAATCCATTGCGTTTAGCAATTTCTACCAACACATCATTGAAGATGCCTGACTTTTCTTTGGTGTTTGGGTTAACTATAAATCCGGGGGGATAAGAAATATAACCCACCTTAATTGTTTTGTTGGCAAACACTTCATTTTTTGTTTCAGCAGTGTTTGTGGTATTGCTGTTGTTACAACTGCCTAAAATAAATACGGAAGCTACAAGCATGAGTAAAACAGCAATGTTTGTTTTGAGACTTTTCATAATATTTGATTTTAATTATTTAAAAATTTATCGAGTGAGTTAAGAAAAACAGTTAATCCTGTTTGAAGACCACTTTCATCAGCATTGAAGTTAGGGGAATTTAAGCTTGATTCTGCACCACCAATGCCAAAAAAGCTGTGTGCTGTGGGTGCTTTTTCAGAACCCCAACCGGCATCATCTCTCCAAGTAGTTCTCTTTGAAAGGAGTTTGATTTGATTTTCAACACAAGTTTCTTGTACAAAACTGACAAGTTTTGTATCGTTCAAAGTTGCTGGTGCTATTTTCACCAAATTCATTTTTAGTGAAACTAAATTGGTGTATTTTTTTGAAATGATTTCAAAACCTTTTAGCAATCTTTCAGTTGCATCTTTTGACCATACACTTGAAATGCCTTTTACAAATACAAACTCAGGAATGGTATTTTGTGATTCTTCGTTGCTTACCGAATCTTTATCAATTCTTGTTTGGAAAAAAGAAGTAGTAATTACTACAAAACCATCATCATCTTTGAATAATGCTTTGATTTCCTCTTCCAACAAATACAAATCTTCAATCAGTTTTGAAGCATAGTAAACGGGATTGATAACAAGGTGTGGTTTTGCTGCATGGCCTGATTTACCTTGTAAGATAATTTCAAAATCGTAAGCTGCACAAGTTACATCACCGTCAATTATACTTACAGTTCCTAATTCTACTTCAGGGGCACCATGCAAAGAAAAAATTGCATCTACATTAAACACACCTGTGTCTGCATAAACCTTTCCAACTGTTCTGCCTAATGGTTCTTCACCAGGTTCTTCTTCTGCTGGCTGAAACATCAACTTCAAAGTGTTTTGTGGTGGGTGCTCGCTAAAGTATTTTGCAATCGTTAAGCCCCAAGCCAATTCAAAATCGTGGCCGCAAGAATAAGAATAGCCGTTTAAAGTAGATTTGAAACTGCTCTCTACTTTTTCGGGAATTGGTAAGCCGTCCATATTGAAACGACAAGCCCCAACTTTACTGTCACTGCCTATTTCGCAAACAACACCTGTTCCTGCTTCAATCTTGATGTTGGTTACTCCAATGGATTTGAGATAAGAAACAATGTAAGCGGATGTCTTTTGTTCTTTGAAAGGCAATGCAGGTTGTTGGTGAAACCAACGCATGAGAGCAATCAACTCTAGGGTTGAATTTAAGATAAAGCCTTGCATGTGATTATTTCCTTTCACTATATTAAATATAAAATTAGTTAGTTGAAGTTAGTTGAGTTTTGAAATTAAAAATAATACTATTTGGAGTTTTGACCAATTGTTAATGATATTATTAATCTATCTTCAGAGTAATTTTGGTTTTTATCCTCATTAAGATACTTTAAAAAGCGTTTTACAATTAAAGGAGTAAAGACATCTGGCGCTATCTTGCTATAGCCTAATACATATGCTACAATCAAATTATTAAAATCATTTACATTTGAAGTTGAAGGTGAGATTAGATTAATTTTAGCTTCAATCTTTTGCAGACTATTCTTTTGAAAAATTTGTGGGAGTATGAGAGGAAGTCTTGGATGAGATCCAAATTTTGTATAAAGTTCTAACTCCTTTTTACGAAAGAATTTCCAATTTTTTGTATTTTCATCATTCCACTCTATAAGATATTCAGTTACAATTAGATGTCCATCTGGGTTTAGTCTTTTTTTAACTTCTTCAATAAAAGAAGTTGGATTATTCATATGCTCTACTGAAAATCTAGCAAGAATTAAATCGAATTTTTTTTGACTAAATTTTGAATTAAAAAGAACAGACTCAAAAAGTAAATTCTTATTTTCATTTCTTGACTTAGCTAAAGAAATTAATTTTTTATCTCCATCAATTGCTAGGATTTTAAGATTTTTATTTTTGCTAGCAAAATCTGTAATGAATGTACCTTCCCCTGTACCAATATCAAGTACAGATTTTATATTATGTTTATTAATTATATCCGCAAGGACTGGCAATTCAAATCGAGAAAATAATTTGTGTTGATAAGAATAAATATCCTTGACGAAATCAGATTGTTCTAAAATTGAAACATTAATTAACTCCATAAACCAGTTGTTTGCTATTAGTCTAATAAAAAAGAGTTAGTTAGAGTTAGTTACTGCTTACTTTTCTTCAAATCAAGCCTTTATAATTAATACTTCTCTCAACTAAAACTCTTCAAAAATAATAAATTCACTCTCAATAATAGCTATTTCTTTATACAATCGCAACTTCAAGAAACTTTCGGTACCTGTAGAAGGTAGCGTGACATGGTTACTGATGACATATATACATTTTTGACTGTTATCACTGTCGCATAACTTAAATGCTTTAATAAACCCTAAGTTTACTTTGCCCTGTACTGTTCCGTGTACGTTGAAATTGCACATTTCCTCAATTTCTCTGGCATTTTTGCTATATATATCAGAAACAGAGTAACTAAGCATCTTCTTTGTGTCAGCACAAGAAAAAAACAGAAAAACCAGCAAAGAAAGAAAAGGAAGTTTTATATAGGAAAACATAAAGATTGGATTATTTTATAACTATTAAAAGCATCTTTATTGATACCAATGTCATTAGCCATTGAGCTAAAGGGTAGGTCAAGCTGATTATTCAAATCATCTTTAGCCATACAAGTAAAAGGCTTATAAAAATTGGGTTGAGCATTTTGAAAATAAATATGCTGCTTCATTATTTTTTTTAATTCTGTAGCAACTGCATTTTTATGTAGATTAATTTTAGCCATTTGGTGGTGAAATTGAGCTAAACCATATTCCACGGCAAAGGCATTGAGGTTAGAGTTTAGTGCATCATAATTAATTGAATTGGCTTGTATGCTTTGCCTTTCAGGATGCGCTAAGTGTAAAAGTATTTTTTCAAAAATTTCGTTTGAATGTGTAACAATACAACCACCCTCATTTGTGGTAAATGGTTTGCATCTGCCAAAAGAATAGATGCTAACATCGGCAAATTTGCCTGAATAAGAGCCTTTATAATTGCTACCTATCGAACTGGCGGCATCGTGTATTAGCAAAAGGTTATGTTCTTTGCAGATCTTCTGTATTTCGTCAAGTCTGCAAGGGTAGCCTAAAAAATCAGCAGTAAATACAGCCTTTGTATGGGGTGTTATTAATGGTACAATGCTTTCAGGGGCAAGGGTCAATGAAGGTTCTTCGATTTTAGCATACTGTATTTTACAATGAAGCATTTTTAAGCCACTCAAAGCACCTTGCCAAGTAAGTGGAGTAGTAATCACTTCACTGTTAGATAAGCCCAAAGCATAAAATACTCCCATTATGCCAGTGGTGGCATTACATACTGTAAGTACATTATCATTTTCAAAATGCTTTGAGAGATTTGCTTCAAACTGCCTTACATTGGAATCATATACTTTGTTACGGACCATTTACTTTATTTTAATGACATTTCTAAAGGTTATATTTATACGTGGCGATGTTACTTTTGGCTCTTTCAAAATGGCATGTTGCCATTCATTTTGAATAGATACCCCCATTATGAAAAGGTCTCCGTTTTCAAGTAAAAACTTATGTTTAATTTTTTGGTCTTGCTTATTTCTAAAGTGAAAATATCTTGCACTCCCCAATGAAAGCGATACCACAATGGGAAAATCACCTAATAGTGATTCGCTATCACTATGCCATCCAACACAATCATTACCATTCCGATATAGATTAACCAATGCAGTATTAAAAGACATTTTACAATTACTTTCTACATTTATTTTAATTTGCTTGATAACTCCGTCAAATAACTTTGTTTCCATCTTAATGCCTGAATAAGAGTATAATTTCGAAACTGATTCATCAACAAAAAGTAATTGTTTTCTTGGTATTGGATTACTTTTCCCAAAGATTTTTATAATTGGTTGTTCCCAATTTAATGGCATTAGCTCTTCAAAATAGCTATCAGAAGTTACTTTAGGCATAAAACCTTTCAATAATTGTATATCATTCATATTAAATAAATATTAAAAATGCAGTGGGCAACATTACCCACTGCTTGAGACAAAATTTTATTTAAAATTATTGCCTAATTTTCTTCGAGTGTCAGAAATGAGTTTGTCCATTTCTGAACCACTCAAAGCTCCTTGCCAAGTAAGTGGTGTGGTAATTACTTCACTGTTGGATAAGCCCAAAGCATAAAAAACACCCATAATGCCAGTTGTAGCTTTGCAAACCGATAGTATATAGGCATCATCAAAATGCTTTGAGAGCATCGATTCAAACTGCCTTACATTGGAATCATATACTTTGTTTCTTCCCATTTATATTTTTTTTGTTTTGGAATATAGGAGCTGCTTTAATTAAGCAGCCCCCACAAATTTTTTAGATGTTAAACAAAAATAGCTGGCACTGAGTCATATCCCTTTTGCCTTGCCCAAAAAACTCTATGGCGACCATCTATAATCCTAAAGGGTCTACTACCTGACAAGGCAATTGGGTTAGACGAACTGTTGAGTTGGTGCTCAAAACTATCGCATCCGTTGACTAACGCATTTAATTTAGCATTAGACAAATCTGATTGTGATATATGCTCTATATCACTAAGGCTTACATTTACTCTTTGTTTTGACATTGAATTTTTTTTTAAATGATGAAAATATTAAGTTACATCTAATGTTTAAAAAGGGTTAGTTCAAGTTTTTTAGTTTTTGTCATACAAGCTTTAATCTTATATTGTGCGAACCTAAATGATTAATTATCGTCAACTTTTTATTCTATGCAAAGCTTCTATTATAAATTATCAAGGAAATACTTAAGTTCTTTGGCATCTTCTAGTTTTAAGCCAGAGGCTGAGATAATTTCACCGCCGGTAGTTTCAATCGCTACACGGGAAAATAAGAGAAGTTCGGCACGATGTACAAGATGGACACTAGAAATATCATTAAATTTTATGCTCTTATTGGTATATCCGAAGAGATTGTTGCTCCTCTTCTGAAAATAAACAAGCCTGCGTTGCGTATCGATAGTAATTTTATCACGAAAGAGAAGATTTCCTTTCGTTATAATCGGAATTGCTGTGTATGTTTTTATCATCTTAACCTCCCAAAATTTTGAGTTACTAATAAATATTTAACTTTGACACCATAACACATTTTTGGATAGAGTAGCAAGCCAAACCCGACATGGTTGAAGTTTGGACAAAGTAGGTTGGCACGGTGACCCGGAGAATGATACCAACCTAAAACAATGTTCCTGCAAAGGTTGTTTGCAGATAGTAGCTGCTGTGGCTTATTAAAAAGTTGTGCAGCACGTTTAATTTGAATGGCATTACCTACAGTGGGATAATCAGCAAGATTTTCACCGAACATATCATACATTCCAACCAAATCACAGTATTGAACTCTGTCTTCCAACGATTTGACTTTCTTGCAGTACGGATTATCGTGCAGGAAAAATTTATGTGTATACATTTCATTGGTATGTATCTGACCCATTCTGTCTAGGTAGTTTGAATATGCCAAAGTCTGTAATCCAAATTGTACCCTGACCTCATTCGTGAGGTTGAAGATTTCCGTTTTTATTTGTTGCATATATTCCATACATAAAGCGTTTAAGGTTGGTGAACACAATTTTTAAGGTTGCCTGTACCTCCACAGTCAGGACACGACTCATATTTAGGTGGGCACTCCACCTCAATTTTTTGCCATACAGAGTTAAATGTAATCGCTCTGCCTTCAGAGCCTGCAAAAGTTCTTTGGAACAACAAGCCGGTTTCTGAACCGTATGAAGGATGAATTTTCAACTGTAATAGGTTACGTTCCCAATGTTGACCAAACCAGTTTGAAAATTCGTAGCCCGATACATCATTGTGAAGTATCGCCATAAGCAACATACCTACATAAGCATCCAACACTTGACTGTGAAAAATCGTGTTACAGGTAGAGCTAATCATGATTTCGCTTTCGCTGTTATCCTGTGCTACGTAACGTGGCGAAACCGCACAGCGAAAGCAGGCAGGCGTAACACCCGGAACGGTAAACACGATTTCGGCAGCCTGCGATTTCTCATAAAACCCTGCCCATATTGCAGGTTTACCGTAACGCAAAGTCAGTTTGTTTCCAAATGCCTGTGCTGCAAACGAATCAGTAAGAAACAGGAACAAATCCCCTTTGCCGAAAATGGCATCCAACTCATCATCGTTCATTTCCAAAAAGTTTTTGGTGATTCCTGTGTATTGCATTCCAGCATTAACATTTTTCAAATGTTCACCAAGTGCATCCACCTTCCTTTTGCCGAGTTGGTGCATTTCATAGCCCTGCCTTGTCAAGTTCACATCATCAACCGTGTCAAAATCCAACACGGTAAGTTTACCCACTGCTGAACGGGCTAACGATTCATACAAGCAATAGGCACCGCCTGCACCAACGCCAATGATGTGAGTATTTTGGAGCAGTTCAATATTTACGGCTCCGTTAATGCGACTGTAATTTTCAATTTGTTTCATGACTATATTTTATTTAAGTAGTTAGTTAAGATGTAAAGGGTTCTGAACAAGAACCAGCTTAATCCGAGAGCCATTATGAGTTTCCAAATTGTCCAAATCAATCCGACAATCGTGTTAAACCTGCTTCGTTTATCTGTTCCGTTTGCGACCTGGGCTTTTGGGCTTTCGGGTTTTTGCTCCTTTGTGGACACTTCCTCATTTTGGAAATAATCATCGGGCAACACTTCCACATCCGCTTTGATGGTTTCCCCTGAATCTTTAGGCAGTATGTGCGCATTCAGCTTAAATCCGCCATCAGGCACGGTAAACACTATCGGAGTGATGTAGTATTTACGGGGCATACTTTCAAACATGCTTGTAAAGTATTCTACATCGGGCGTGCTTAACCGTCCATATCCATGAGGGTGGCTGTGTATAAACCCAATACACGATAAACCTTCTTCATTCCAAATCCGCTTGATTTCGGGATTCAAAAAATCTGTATTGAAAGTGTAAGTAGAACGGGTTGTGTGAGCATGTTTATCAAAGACAAACTTGCGCACTATCATATCATCTTCTTTGCCAAAGAGCAATCCGCCAGATTCTGCCGGACGACTTCCAATCGTATTAATAATTTCATTGTAAGGAGTTTCTAGAATTTGCATTTTGGACTTAATTTTTGATTTCATCTGAATATTTTTTTAGGTTATGAAATTATTTTTTCCCACCATGAAAGATTATTGTAAATCACTTGATCGTCAATAGTTTGCCCAGTTTTAATGTACTTATGAGTCAATTCTGCCCATTGAGTTGATAAGTTTTTAGCTGCTTGTAATGAAGTTGGCTCACATCCTAGTGTAACACAAATCTTCTTACCACCTCTTGCAGACGGCAACCAATGTGCCACCGACTCAGAAGAATCTCTATTTTGATAAGAAGGCTGTAGGATTATGTCAACTTCAAACTTACCTCCCATATCTATATACGAAAATTTGTAAATAGCAGACCCATCTTTGGTACGATAAGTGGCGGTGGTATAGGAGGCGTGTAGAGTGCCTTCTTTAAGTTGCTCATTTTCTATTACACTTACATAACCATCTGTATATCCTCTTTCGAAAATAGTACCACGAAAGAATGGATTTAGTTTTAGTTGTTCAGATGGCGTTGTATTGAATTGGCGTTTAGCTACTCTGTCTTTTCTTCCTTGTGAAAAACCATTATCATAATTAGACATAGCGCACCCTTCACAACAAAATTCCCCCGCAGCAAGGAACTTTTCCAAGTTGTAACCAAAGGGGTTATTTTCCCCTTTGGTTATTTTGATGTTATTCAACGATTTGGATTTTAATTTCACACAACTTTGAAGTGTACCTGATTTAATTTCCTCACCTCGACGCAACATGCTAGGCTTGATTTCCTGTCTACAATGCAGCGTTCCAGGTTTGATTTCCTCACCTCCGTGCAATGTGCCAGGTTTTATTTCCTCACCTCCGTGCAATGTGCCAGATTTGATTTCCTCACCTCCGTGCAGTGTTCCAGGTTTGATTTCCTCACCTCCGTGAAGTGTACCCGGTTTGATTTCCTCACCTCCGTGCAATGTGCCAGGTTTTATTTCCTCTCCACCATGCAGTGTTCCAGGTTTTATTTCCTCACCTCCGTGCAATGTACCCGGTTTGATTTCCTCACCTCCGTGCAATGTGCCAGGTTTTATTTCCTCT
>OEIV010000391.1_pt1 | contig 24191 bp, 42 predicted proteins | sample 1539231 | NCBI WGS metagenome assembly OEIV01 (sample SAMN03794762, study PRJEB22550) | activated sludge metagenome | feature: wastewater treatment plant; material: activated sludge; isolation source: Wastewater treatment plant of a petroleum refinery complex | place: Argentina: Buenos Aires ... | reverse complement strand
CCGCCGTAACCACCAGCTCCACCATCTCCGCCATTCGTAGACGCAGTGACAGTTGTGCCACCACCACCGCCACCTGCACCACCACGATATGATGTAGCGTTTGCACCAGCGGCTCCAGCAGTAGGTGAAGCTCCGTCGGTACCAACAGCCCCACCACCTGAAGCAGAATAACCACCAGACTTGCCACCATTTCCGCCGGCTACTATTGCAGGGGTCGCAGAATGTGATCCACCCGCACCACCGCCGCCTCCTCCTCTGTTTGAACCACCACCATGAGAAGAGGCAACAGGGGTTGCAGCTATTCCTGCACCACCAGCTCCACCCTCGTCAGCGTTTGCAGTAGTAGATACTGCAACTGAACCAGTAACGCCTTGTCCACTTATTCCGTTCGTTGCTGCGGTAGGAATACCACCTGCACCACCAGAAGTTGTACCGACTGAACCAACAGCATTTGAAGAAGCACCTCCACCACCACCTGTTGCTACCGCAGATATAGCTCCACCTCGTCCACCTCCGCCACCGTAACATGTTAATAAAGCACCGAAAGTTGAGTTTCCTCCAACGCCACCATCACCACCAGCGGCTCCAGCGGCACCTTTAGCACCCGCCGTACCACCCGCACCAATTGTCACAGTCTCAGTGGCTCCGAGGTCGTCAGCATCAAAGACGGCTCTCTTCCAAGCACCTCCACCACCACCGCCACCGCCTTTGGCGACTACGGCTGTAGCAAGTGAAGCACCTGCACCACCACCACCACCACCACCAATCATCTCTACGATGACAACTTTAGGTGTGAATGTTGTTGGTTTTGTCCATGTCTGCGCACCTGCGGTAGTGAATGTCTGAACATCTGCAGCTCCAGTATTAGACCCTGTGATTGGCACCCCTGCTGAATTCAATCGTATAATGTTGCCCTTTTCATCAATGACAACTGATTCGCCAGCCGCCAAAGTAGCTTTAAATATAGTTGCAGCAACCGAACCGTCATAGTGCTCAAGCGTCACCTCGTTCTGCGTCGAGGCATGTTCATTTCGTATAATCATAAGCTGGACGGTGCGCACACCCGATGCAGGGCTTGATACGACAGTCGTTGTTGTCGCACTAGATATTGCGACATTATTGTTATCTGCGGAAATTGCACCCGATACGTTATCAACAAATGATGAATGAACATCAATGTTCGCCGAAGAGCTTGTTACTACCCGCAGAATGTCGGTAGTGTTTAATAGAAGCACGTTATCCTCCTTTTTGTATGGATGCAAATATTCCGTGAATACATGTTTATTTCTTACTTATAAGTGGCAGTTTTTTACACTGCCACATCTAACTTCTATATAGAAAATAGTCCTGAAGCGTTTACGGTGACATCAATATCACCGCCGTTCGGCGTCACTGGCATGCCAGAGGTGAACGTATCATATATCGCAATAAGCCGTGAGGTGCCGGCAACACCGGTGTCTTGGTATATAACGATATATTCTGATTGATCACCAGTAACAGTAGTAAATGAAAAGTCACTGGCATCGACCGTTCCACCAGAAACCGAAACTGTTAAGTTCGCGCTTGTTGCAACGCGACCACCAGCCGTAATATCTGCAAGATCATTGTCTGTAGCAGTGTTTGGTGAATAGTCGGCAGCATCTACAAGTACAGCTTTTATATTGTCTGTATCAACGTCAATCGTGCCATCGAGTATGCCTTGTTTGCCCAAAGTATATAAAGCATTTGCCATTACCTTTGTCTCCTATCTTCGTATTCAGCATACGCAGAACCGCCAACCGATTGATTGACTTTTCTATTGCCGTCTGAAAGCATCGTTCTTGTGACGACTTCGCTTTGCGCAGTATGCATAGCTTTTAATTCTAGTGCCCTTGACCGGTTGTATGGTGGCAATGCTTCGCCCTCTAGTGGTATACCATTCCTTGCCCTCGTTTGCTGTTGCATCTCGGCTTCAATCGTGTGAAGTTTCTGCAACTCTTCTTCAAGGTTCTTACTTGCCTCGAGTTCCATTTGTTTACCTTTCTTTAATTAAAAGTGCCTCGATAGTTACACCAAGGCACTTCCGTTCATGTACTTACAACCCTACTTTTAAGCAATGATGATGTCAGGATTAATTTCTTGACTACCAGTTGATGGCGGGTTGTTCTCAAGCTCTGCGGCTTTTGCGACGTCGCTCGGTGAAGGTGGCAAGACTTCTGATGCCTGAACCGAACCAGCTTCGTCGCTTCCGACTAAAGGGGTAGGCTCGGTCGGTGCTCCGGCGACCGACGCAGGTTGTGATTGCTCAACAACCGGTGCTTCAACCGGAACCGGCGCATCGATTTTTGCATCGTATGGTCGGATATTCCCGTCATTGAGGAAAGACTGCGTAGTCTCGTTGTCCTCAAGCTCTACCGTTGAATCCTCTAGGCAAAGATTGCCATTAATGAACGTGTTCCTTGTTACTATGTATTGCATTATTACAAACCCTCCTTCATATCAGGTTTGAATTGTATCATACAATCGGAAGATTGCGTCATTAACCACTGCTTTAAAGACGAACATATCAGTTGCACGAACAACTTCAGATTTTGCGCCTTCTTCACGTCGAACATCAACACCAATCATGTCTGGCTTGTAGAATTGATAGCCTGCGCTTGGCTCTTCAATTGCAGGGGTTTCCGCAACATAGAGCAAGTAAGCAAGACCTTTCGTAGACCACAAGAATGAGCCCGTACCGCTCTCAGCAGCACTTTGCTTGATGCCACCGGCGATAAGAACTTGCTTAACATCAAAGTATTCTGCAAGCATCTTTCGCATATTTTCTTCGGTTCGGTTGGTCGTGTAGGCAAAGACACCGCTAAATATAGTGTTTGAAATGATTGCATCATAAGTCAAACGATCAATAACGAATGTGTTAGGACGGACACCGGTTGCTTTCTGAATAGTATTCTTTGCCGTCGCAAGTGCTGCACGAATATCGGTTGATGTGGTAGCCCACGCACCCGCAACGTCAACACTATTAGAACCTGCCGAAGCTGCAGCCAAGATTGAAATAAGCTCGTTCTCCTTCTCGATCGCCATTTGGCCTGCAAGTCGGTTCGTTGCATTTCTTCGTGGATCGAATGGTGCGTCGTAAGTTTTAAGAATACGATCGTCAATCCATTCTTCAAGCGCATGCTCTTCTAGCGTATAGGTATCTGTGCTGAGTGCACCCTTGATACGATTAGCACTACCATTGAGCGCACGCTTTGTTGAGCCCGGCGCAATCAAATTTGACTTATCTTGAACAAAATATAAACCTGACTCTTTTTGTACCGCAACTTTAGGGAACAAAAGATCTGCAATTAGTTCATCGTTACTGTAACCGACTAATACATCGGTCAACAGAGGATCGACGAATACTGTCTGTGGATTCATTGTCTACTACCTTATACCCTCTTATTTTTTATTATTACGCGATGTATACGCGGTCTGTCATTAGCATTAATTCAAAGAAGCCATTATCTGATGCGGCTTCAAGAGCCATTCCAACTACAGCGTCACCGTCGGTTGTTGTAGCGATAAGCTCACCGGCAGTTGTTGCGGTAACAAGATCGCCAACGGCAATCGTACCACCAGCACGACCGATGGCCGTTCCTGCTGCACTTCTTAGGCGTACTTGTGCATCCTGACCTGCATCATTTGCAGTATCAATAACGCCAACAATTGCATCGGTTCCGGCAGTTGCCGCTACGATATTGCCCGTTGAAAACTTAACTGCGACGCCAACGCCAAGTGCTACTGCACAAGGAAATGCTCGAACGCCACTTTCATTCATCTGAGCCATGATTAATTAGTTCCTTTCTTCTCTTGCTCGTATTGTGTAGCAAGTTCTTTATTTTCTCGTAACACTTCAGAGACGGCCGTACCACGATCAAGACTCTTGCCTTCTTTCACGGATGCTGCAATCTTTTCAGTTGCCAATTTATTAATCTGCTCGTAAGCAGTGACTTCACGACCGCCATCTTCGCCCTGCTTGCTTGCAGTAACGACAGGATGATCAGGCACGCTCTCATACGTCTTGTGGAGTATGTCGCGTGTCTTCGCGTCGGCTTCAATAAGCTGTTTCACAATGGCTTCTTGCTGGTCGGACTTAATAGCCCCACGTTTTACTTGAGCTTCAACAAATGCTGTTTCCTGTTGCTTTCGGAATTCATCTGCGGTTGCCTCAAGCTCTTGCAAGCGAGCGGCTGAAATTTTAACCGTAGCATCAACTGAACCGCTACCATTTGAAGCGTTTGTTGGAGCTGGTGCTGGAGCTGAATCTGCAGCTGGCTTGTCACTTGCTGCCGGTGCTGGCGCTTCTTCAAAACCAAATTTCTTTCGTTCGTCAGCAGTTAACTTCTCTTTATTCTCGTTGAGAAAGGTTTTCTCTTCCTCATTCAATGCATCAACTTCTTTGATGCGTACTTCTTCAAGTGTTGGCATTTTGGTGCTCTCCTTCTCACTTGCATTTATTTTCTTATCAACATATAACACGTTGCGCTCTTCACTATCATTTTTCCGTGAAGCCATAATGGGTTTTAAGTCCTTGAAAAATGGGATATTGGTTAAACCTGCACCGACAAGGACATTTCGGGCAGTGATGCTTGCATCTTCTGGATCAGTCCACATGCCAAGACATGCAGGGTAAAAACTAGGACTTACACACTTAAACTCTTTGCCAAGTAATGCCTCTTTTCCGGCCGTTGACCATTCAACTGTTGCGTACAGCACGCCGTTTTCAACTTCAACCTCGGTAATCCAGCCGGCAGCCTTCGCCCAATCCTCATGCATAAAATCGATTGGCAGACCAGTGCCACCTTGACCGGGCAAGCCAACGCCAGCATCAAAGTTTCGCTTCATTTCGATAAGGTCAGCTTCAGTAATTTCTAATGGCCCTTTGTTACTTGAAGCCGGCCAACTGCCTGCACGAAGCAATTCAATCCTAGTTGGCACTTCTTCTGCATTTGAGGCATGTATCGTATTGAAAGTACGACTAGCAAGAATTTCTGTTTTTGAATCCGTGAGGATGCTCATGAATAAAATATTGCCTCAAACATTAGGGGTTTGTCAACTTTTCCACATATTATCCACAGGTTTTTTTACAGCAACACCTTAGAGCGTGGATCCTCTGGATAAATTAAAACGAGCGCGCAACGGCAGTTTGGATGCGCAGCTGGTGCGGTATGCCCGCTCACAAAACGATCATTGATCCTGATAATTCCTTGTGATGCATTCTCGCCACAAACGTCAGTATAATTTACTGTTTGCCACTGCTTGCCAACCGCACCCGACTGCCTCCCCATGGTCAATAATCCCTCTTGGTAGGCATTGACTGTCTCGGTTCTAGCAATAATCTCGGCACGTTTTGGGTTCCTTATCACACGCTCAACCCGTGCTTTTGCATCCGTTTGGCTCTCGCCAAGGTTTAGGCTAGTAGCAATTGATTGCCGGATATCCTTGCGAATCGATTCGGTGATACGATACTTCGCTTTTGGGTTATCCACAAGTAAACCATTTTCATCCACACGTTTACCCACAAGCTGTGCGACAAGTCTTTTCGCAGTATCTTGCACATATTCGCTTGTTTGACTTACGCCAATTTCGCGCTTCGTAATGTACTCACCGGCCATACCGCCAAGCGTCACACCTTCTTCAATAGGGGTATATAGCACCTGAATTAAAAACCCTTCTTCGTTGTTGATGGGCCCATCTTCAATAAGCACGTTAATTTCAAATTCACCGGCTGCATGTATTCGATAGCGCAACCGCTCATACTCATACCAGTTAAAATACGCACTCGACCGACGGGCATAATCGCGCAAATATCGTCGTAGGTCACGCTCAAATCTTGCCTCTAGTTTTAGCAACCGCTTAAACGTATCGCGGTGCTTTTGATACTGAGGCGACCACTTTTCCGCAGCTTTAATGATGACGTCTTGTCGTTCGATCTCATCATCGACCGCTTCAAACGCGTCCATAGTTACCTCACAATGTCTATCAGTTGGCTTCTGATGCGTCTTGATTCATCTAGCGATGCGTTGATGTCTTTTTTGTCGACAATAGGCTTCTCGGTCGGCTGTGGCGGGTTGAGTATGTTTTCTGCCCACTGCTTACGCGCTTTGTTTAATACGTCTTTTGGAATCTCTGGCAATCGTGCAATCTTGCGTAGATGATTTTCAATTTCAGGATCATACTTCATTGCACCGGCATTGAACACGTTGTTGATGAATGTCGACGTCTCGGTCATGTTCTCGTCACCAATCTTGCCAAACTTAAGCTGTGGATAACCATTCTTCATATTGGTGAAATTCAAATCACATAACTGCTTAATGAGCTCGTTTTGAAATACCGACTGAATATATTTCGCAAGTGCTTCCTCGCTCATCAAAAAGAGCTTTGTATGATCTTCTGAAGTAGAACGCGAACCGCTGTCGGTGGTGCCAATTGCCAAAAATTGTGCCAAAACGGATAACTGTATCTGCCGGTCGTGATATTTGATTGACGGCAAGACGTCTTTTGTCGTGTTCGCTTTTAGGTCAAGCATTTCTGCTTTCCAGCCTTTCGGAACGCGTAGATATCCTTCTTCATTGCCTCTAAACTGTCTTGCGTAATCGTCGGCAGCGGCTTTGTCTGCTTCGGAAGCATCTGCCGGCACTTCAAACACCGGTACGCCAATCGAGCCTTTTTCCAGCGCAATCGAGTTTATGAGAATAAGCCTGTCTTTGATATCCCAATCGCGATAGCAATAGCGAAGTAACGATATGCCGTTATAGTTTTCGCCTTCTTGGTCATGCACGAAGTACATGAGCTTATCGCGTGGGATGTCCACGTCAATAGTGGTTGTCTTTTGGGTGATTCCCGGCATGCCGTCTTTCATTTCCCATGCCCGTATAGTGGTCTGCTTTCGATACCCTAAGTCGGTCAACCCAATCATAAGTTTACCGTTATAGGTGATTGGCCCATAGGTTTTTTCGAGCACGCAATGACCAAAATCTAAATACGTCAACGATGAGTTTAGCCCAACATCCCATAGGCCTGAGCCAAACAATTGATTATTCACAAAATCCGCTCGGTCGATATCTTCTTGCTCATCCGAAGCGGGCTCAATGTACCATGAAGCCTGCTTAACGGGTAGCTTCACCACCTGTAGTGTTGATCGCACCGTCGAGTCGCTTCGGCGCATGATATCCATATTCTTTAAGCCCTGAAGACCAACCATCTTCGAGTTGTAATCTTCGGCCGTAACGATACCCCTGTAAATGGTCGTTCCAGATTGACCGATTTGGGTTTGTAGCTTGCGTACTATTTTTTTATCGTTTTCCATCGTGTGATAACGCTAGTGTATAGCTTTTAATATCGCGTATCAAGAGACGGCGCATATGTATTTGGTATTGACCGCTGTTTGATACTTGGCTCAACTTGCATCGTTGTATTTGACCACGAAGCGTGCTTGCGTGGCGCAAAAGACAATGCTAGTGCATCGGAACGGTCAGGACTTTTGCCACCTGTCCGCTCTTTGTAATCCTGCTTACTTTCGACTTGGATTTTGCCCGATTTATTAATAAACCATCGTCTCCCAACAAGCTCATCAAAAAGCTGTTGATCGTGATGCAGTGCGATTGCCTTGTTTAAGAACTGCGTTCGCAAATTCCAGTATAGCAGGCTTGTAATATCATGAAATCTTTCTTTGTCCTCGTCGCTCATAAATTCTTTGCTCGAAAAGTTATACGGCACAAGAGTATACCGATGAGCAGGTCGACCAGAATTCATTTCTTCACGGGATATTTGATTGAGCCTATCGGTAGTTCCGCCGCCATTACCCGTATCGTCAATACTGACTGTCACGTTATCATCCAAGGGATTAATTATCGTCAAGATGCGATCGGCACTTTCCATCAAATCAAGTTTTCCTTCACCCTTCTTGTTCCATATGTGCGGTTTGTCAACCCATCCGCCACGTCGCGGGAAGTTCACATTCAAGTCGCCACCAAATCGCGCCATATCCTGACCATAGCTTGGAGGGCCATCGGGAATTTCCCATCCTGAAAGCTCTGCGTACGTCTTGCCTGTGTCTTTGTCTATGCCGTACATGTTCATAGCCATTGTGATTAAATTCGTTGGTATAAGGGCTTGTGAGGCTTGGCTAGGAAACTCACCCATCACCAGCGATTGCCATGCCGGTGAGTCAACCCCCCATTCGTGATACCTGCTATACACGACGCTTGGCGATATAAGACCGGTGAACGTTTTATCTAGTCTCTTCTCTAGCTTGGCATTTACTTTGTTCGTCCACTCGGCTTGTTCTACATTTTCCGGTGGGGTAAATACACGAAGTAGTGTTTCAAGATCGGTGATGCCGGAATCGGTAAAGTTTGGGCTGTTGAAGGCTGATACAGTGATGCAGTTATAGCCAAGCTGTGGTTTCGTGAAGGCGTCGTAGAACGTTCCCGATGGGTTTGTGGGGTTGCCAATGAGCAACACGCGAGCATTAATGTTTGGGCTAATAGCGGCGACACCACGAAAGATAGGCTCTTCAACACCACCCGCTTCGTCAACGACTACCAAGATGCGGTCGCCGTGATACCCGAAAAAGTTTTCTGGTCGCTTCGTGGAAAGCCCTACTGCGTACCAGTCAGTATCTAGGTTTAGTCCTGCTTGAGTAACCTCTTTACTCGTCAATTTGATTTTAGATTTTTTTACTGCCGTTCCGATTTCACGCCAAAGCACATCCGTAACCTGTCGCCATGTTGGAGCGGTGGTGACGACCTTTGAGTTTGGATATAGCATGAGGTAGGTAACAACGATTCGGGCTGCGATATAACTTTTGCCTATAGCGTTACAGGTTTTAACTGCTGTGTATTTATTTTTAAATACAGATTTCACTATCTCGTCTTGAACAGCCCATGTCTTACACCCGAGCATGTCGTTGATGTATAAATGCGGTCGCGGAAGATAGGTATCGATAATCTCTTCTGCTAACTTGATTTTCTCTTCGTCACTGAGTTGTTGCGTTGCCACTTACGACCTCGCCTTCAAGCGGTTCTGCGCGTCTTTTTGCGACAATCAATGCAGCGTCCGCGAATCCATCACCGAGATTGTGTTGCACGCGTTGTGGTGCTGGTTGATAATCATCAAAGATTTCAAGGTACAACTTAATCGCATTTACATCACCGCGAGTTGCTTTTAGCGTCAGGCCGTTATACACCGCGGTCTTGCGATTGCCACCAAAAAGTACCTTGCGACGCATGTCTACTTTTCCCCAAAAATCTGGTATGTTTTTCATCCAAATGTACAGGGTGCTTTTATCAACACTGATTTTTTTAGCAAACTGCTCTACGGTCATTTTTTCAAACTGTGACGGCCTGCCCTCGCCATCAAAAAATTCACCGTTATCGTGGTAAATTAACCCCCCGACTGCTTTGTAGTCAATCCACGCCCACTGTTGTGGTGTAATCAACGCTTCAGCGTTGTGATTATACTTGTCAATCTCGGTTTTTGTAGGTATCTCTGTCGAATCCATTTGTGCCAATAATGCCACACTACCCCCTGCCATGTACAGGGCAATTTGTATCAAGTGCGCCGGGAAAGCAAATACACTGATCCGCTGGATGAGGTGCGATATCCAGTTTTCTGTCCAGTTGCAGGGCCCAGACTCGAGCGTCTTGCAGATGGGAAAGTAGCTTGTTTTTCTCAAGGCTATTCGGCAGTTTTGACGCTTGGTCAATGATCGCCTGAATGTCGTTGCTCACAATTGGCTCTCAATCTCGCACACAGGGCACGCTTTCATTGTTCTCGGAATAATTGAGTTGCAGTCCTTGCATCGCGTGAAAATGGCTTTTACCATAGCTGGTGCTTCCTCAAAGTTGGTAACGACAATAACCGCATTACGTCGATCAATCTCAGCTTCAATCATCTCGATATCAGTCATGATTGCACTCCCCATACCCACGGCATGACCAGCCCGCTTCAATGCGCGGACATTTTTTCAAGATCCATCTAAGTCGCTTAATAATATATTTCATCGTTTTACCCTTACGCTGTTAGTTTATCATCATCATTCCAGTTGACCCTAGCCTCGGCAATAATTGCCCTGATCTCCTCTAGCGTCAACCTCCGTTTTGATTCCTTCATGTGCCGTGGGATCATCGCTTTTAGGTAGGTTAGCACATATAAATTTTCTTGTCTTTGTTCCTCGCTCATACCCCACAATGCCCACATCTTTTGCCTTTTGGAACAAAATTATCTGGATGTTTCGAGCAATAAAATCCGCCTAACTGTGTTTTTTTATACTCAAACGCCGGCACAATTTCTTTGACTTGGTTGAGCATGATCCGATGGTCGTCCTTCAAATCCAAATACTCAGCCCCGTTATCCATAGCCTTGTAAAGCACGTCTTTTTGTTGTTTGGTTATGAATATATCACGATCATACGTCCTTAGGTAATAACCGGGTTGAGCTACCTTATTGTTCATAATTTTACTCCTCGACTAATTTTTGATGGATTAAATTTTTCAACTATCCGATTTCGTTTCGCATAAATATCCAATGCCTCCGTAATTGACGGCTTATATCGATGTTGCCATTCGGTGTAGCTATCTAGCATAAAAGTGAGATAGGCGACATTTTGATCGTCGATTCCTTCAGCCTCCATTTTTTTAATAACCGCTTTTACGTTGTTGTGGTTACGCACAGGAAGCCTGAGCTTTTTAACAACCTGATAATATAAAACCGATATTTCACTGACCGGCGATTTTTTCGCCAATACTACGTTAGTAGTATTTATATCTATTCTATTCTCTTCTATTCTATTCTGTGGCGCCATTTTGCCGGCAATTGGCTTTTTTGGTGCATTTAACTCCTTAGACTGTTGATTTTTTATCAACGGGGAAAATATTGTGCGACGTTCCGTGTATGCTCGAAATTCATTGAAGGTTAGCTGACCGAATTCTTTCTTGTAGGTCGTCGGAATTGACCGATCTTTTCGTATCGTATTGTTGATGTGCCAATGTTTTACGACCGCAACGCCAGAATCAAACGACAATACATATCGCTTCGCAATTAAAATGTTCAAGTCATCTTGATTTGCTCCCACCATACGCATAACTCGCTTTGGGCTTACGAAGCCGTCGTCATCTGCGTTCATGCAGAGATGAAAATATAGTGCTTGGCTGCTAAGTGGCATATCTAAAAAGACATCACTTTGAACAATGTCGACACTAAACATCCGCCGTTTCGCCATCAAAAAAGACCCCTTTCTGTGGGGTCTTTCTCTTTGGCTTATCTTCGCTATTTACAATAGCAGATGCGCAGAGTGATTGCAACCCCTCATTAATTTTTCACGAGAGGATGTTGAAGATGAGCCTTTCGTGAAGCCCATCATACCACCAATCAAGAACAGCTTACAACACGCTACAGATAGCGAATGTGGATAACTAAAAACGCTATACGCCGTTAAGCCTGTGGAAAAGTTAGATTATTCTGTGGATAAAAACAAAAAATCCCCCTTCGTGAGAGAACAGGGATTCTTTGTGTACGGATGCGCAACTTTTATTTATTTAACACTGAGGGTTGATCAGTGTGTCGCCAGTGGTTGAAGTTGCTCCGCGACCTCGCTTGGAACATCCGTTTTAAAAGTTTACCGAACTGATTGAAGCTCGTCAACAACAGCGTGCCCTATTTCGACGAACATATCGCCAATAAGACGGCTTCTGAACTGTATTTCTTGCTTGATTGCGTATGACAAATCTAGTTTGCCGTCGCGTGTGATTCGTATTGTTTGTGTATCATTTTTCATGATATTTACATTATAGCAAAAATATTGCAATATGTCAATACTTTATACTATATTCTATGTAAAATCAAATACTTATAATGCTTTGACGATACACACAACGATAATCGTAAATATTACCAGTTTTAATAATTTTTTCATAAATAAAGTATAGCGTAATGTCTATATATTGTCATGGTTTCTGTGCTTTTGGCGTATAAAATCGATCGCAAAAGCAATCGGCAAGAACGGCAAAGTCAGCAATATAAATAGTGCTAAAGAAGCTAAAAAAGGCGACAAAAACAGGATCGCTTTAAGTTTGCTTGGGATCATATTATCCTTTCAGTTATTATTTACTGTTCTTTATCTTCTGTTGATTGGGCGAATATTTGTAATACTTTAACAAACATTCCGTCTTTTACATAAGTTGTTTTTCTGCTATACCAATGACGTTTTGCTATTATTGCGTGTTCATATTCTCTAACAACTTTTACCTCATAGAGTTTTGTAGAGCCTGCGTGACCAGCAACACTAGGCCATTCTTCTTTAATCAAAGCTATCTTACTCATTACTATCTCCTTTATTAGATTTGGCCCAGTCTACACTTAGAATTTCTGTAACAATGTATTCAAGCAAGTAAGCGTAAATTTCCTCAGTTTCTCCGTTAAGAGGTGTTTCAATTTGTCGCATTATTTCCGTCACGAGATGCAGACACTCATGAGCTATCCAGCCACAATACCCACTATCATCGCCGACTTTTTCACCAGACCAAAACCAGTAATCTGTTTCTGTTCCTGAGTTATCAGTCACGACAAACACCCTGCCTGTTGTGCCGTTATTGTATTCAAGCTCTATCTCTTTGCCATATTCACTAATCGAAAATCCAGGTTTATAAACTTCCTTCAGCCAAACTAACATATCACGCCAACTACCATTAGAGTAGTAGATGTTCGCTTTATATATTGGAATGGTTACTATTCTTTTATTCATTACTATCTCCTGTATTAGATTTGGCGTTGGCTGGACAGCCCCCGTAATGCGGAACACAGGTAACGCACTGATGGCAAATCTCACATAAGTTGCTACTCATTGTCTTGCTCCTTAGATTTGGCGAGATTATGTTTATGCCTGATATGCCCTAAATATTTGATGTCATTTGCCAGTCGAACGCTTAGACTGGCTAGCTCTTGAGCGTATTCTTCTGCACCTGCAAGTATTGCTACCTGTAAAGATTTTTCAACATAATGGTGAGCTTTCATTAAATCGCTCTCAACAATATCTGCAATTTGAGGTAATAGCTTTTCTGCCTCTAGTTTTTTCGTATCAATCGCTGTTTTACTCATTATTATCTCCTGTATTATCTTTGGTGAGTTCTTTATATACTTCTTGTCTGGCTTTTTACATGTCGCATCATTTCGTCCAACCCACCAGCTATATATGCTTCTTTCCTAGCCTCCATCACAGCATCATCCCGCCAATACAACTCATTTACTTCTCCTCTTTATTTGGTGGGGTGGCGACTATCTTTCCGAAGCCATGTGGTGACTTACGGTCAATCCAGTAAGGTGTTATGTGATATTCATTATGACCTCCCCTGCGACTGCTCCACCAAAACAGCATATTAAACCATGTACCCTCAAGCGAAGCCATAATATCCTCGTTTCCAGACCAACCCCATGTAGAAGCTCGCACTTTGTATAGTTTTGTACCATGCAATCCATCTCGTCCATTCTTAGCCACCCAATCGTGTCCAGACTGGTACTCCCATAGGTCATGTAGGTATTCAAGTAGATCTCTCGGTGTGCCGTCCCAAGACTCAATTCTTTTCAATTCGGCTTCTGTCGGGTAGTTACTCATATATCTCTACCTTTCTTCTTTAGATTTGGCGGCGGTCATCGTGCTGTGTAGCCTATTGCTAACTCAAAACTGAACAGGTTGATATGCACATATTTCTCTGTCTGCCATATTAGACCAACGCCAAACTGTTGCTGTCGGATTGTCCACCTATTGAAATATATACCTAGTTTATATGGTGTTTCTTTCATTCATCTTCTCCTATAGACCTATCTATTAGTTCTGTGATTTGGGCGAGGGCTTGGTTGTAGTGACAGTTCTCCGATGGACACCAGTCTATTGTTCGCTTTACTGGCAACTCCCCCTTCAATGCCTCTAGCTTTTGTTTGATTCCAGTATTACGCCATTTAAGGAGCTTTGCTTTGGCGGCTTGCGCAACTTCAATTCTCTGCAATAAGTTACAGTTTGTCATGTCGATGGCAAGGTCTTTTAGTATTTCACCTAGTTCTTGTTCGTTCATCGCGTTCCCCACTTCCCATCGTTTATAGTTGCTAGGGCCCAAAACTTACTCGGTAGCATCACCGCGAAGTATATGAAGGCGTAAAAAATAAACAGCATATATACTGGCCTCTTTGTTCGGATCAATGGCTCGACCAGTCGAATGAAGCTCATAAAAACAATCGTCAACGGGAGCAGAACCAAATGCTGTAGCGATCCATTACTAATATGTAAAATATGCCCGGCTACTGCGAAGGTAAGCAAAAACGGTAATATAAAGCTAATAGTCCAATCATACGCCATATATATTCCATGCTTTGGGATCACACGCAATTGCCACACAATTTCACGCCAGTAACTTTTACTCCATCGTGTTTGTTGTTTTACGAGCTTTGAGAATTGAGCCGGCGCGTATGTATGACATAAAGCATTTTGCGCATATTTAACGTCATATCCCATATCGAGTACCAAATTAGTTAAATGACGATCGTCGCCATAAGTACACTTCTTCCCAAAGAAAAACTGATTAATGAATCGGTATTTAACTTGATTGATAATTTCTCTACGATACGCGCCAAGAGGGCCCGATACACACGTCACCTTATTAAAATATGACTGGCTTGCTCGTTCATGCTGAAACGCGATGTGATAGCGTATAGCAATCAACTGCGTCAAGAAGTTTTCTTTTTCATTAAGCACCGCGACTTCGCCGGTTACGGCACCAATTGATTCATCGGACAATAATACCTTTACAAGCTCCTTGCTTGCGTTAGGATGCCATAAAGTATCTGAGTCGGCCGTCAATACAACCTGCGAGTCTTTCGACATATGCTTAAATGCAGTGAACATCGCTTCTCGCTTGCCGGCGTTTTTCTGGTAAATGTATGTGAACCCATATTTTTTGGTAATTCGCCTTATAGATCCAGCGTTTTTTGACCCATCATCAACCACAATAACTTCAAGATCTTTGTATGTCTGATTGGCAAACGATTGCAGTGCACGTTCAAATAATCTTGCTGGTTCGTTATAGCAAGCTATCACTAGTGTCGCCTTCGGATATTCTATTTCGTCATACTGTTCGCGCCTTTCGAGCATCGATGTGCCGATCTGAAATGCAACCCTTGAAAGCGCAACGATACCATATATAGAGGCGTCTATCATGACTTTGATTCCTCCATGCCTAACTCGACCCTTTGATTATAGAAGGTCATTCCAGTTCTTATGACTGTTTGTACGCTGATTTTGTTTTTTGGAAGCCCATTCCTTTTACAAAAGAGATCCCGAATTTCAGTATAGAAAGCAAGATCTTCCTTACTGACACTCATCGATGTAAACGCCGTTTCTTTATTTTCATGCATTTATAGCTCCTTGCTCATTACTTAACCTCGTTCCAATTTTCGCCATTCAAAACGGCTTCCAATTGCTTTTCGTTAAAGTGGTAGTCAAGCCTGAAATATCTATTAGGGTCTACTGCTTCCGTCTGAATCACATGGCAAGTCATTCTTGCTGGCCATACATCAACGATTGCAACTTCTCCGAGTATTCGATATTGATGGTCGCCGAGCTTATGATATTCAATGTCATTTTTCTCAAGATACTTTTCGAGAAGTTTGTAGTTAGCGCGGTTAGCCTTCATCGCTTAACCCATCTGTTGCTTCCGTAAAGTTATATAGTGCTTGGTGCATGATCGCCATTTGTCCTGCCATATTTTTAGTAGGCTGTATATAGCTGAAGTCTCTTCCAGCAAATCGTTCCTCAAGTATAGTTCTTAGCTCTACCAAATTATCTCCACCTTGGACGCTGGCTATAACGCCCGCTATAACCGCAATCACCACGTCTGCTTCGAGTAGATATTTATAATGCGCGTTGCCGTATTCAACGTCTTTTTTTAGAAATTCTTTCATTTCTTCCCCCGATCGACATGCCCCAAAGTTTCCTTGACACTGACTCCGACAAAGCCACAATCGCACTGATATTCCGTAACGCTTGTTAGTTTCACTCGTTTAATTGTGTGCATTTAATTTCCTTTCTTTCCATACTTTATAAATAAAACTTAATCGCAATTCGTTCTCCGTCTGGCTTGCCAAATTTTCTCACAAACAAACCCTTACCGCTTGGATATTTCGCCTTGAAATCAGCATATTGTTCCTTAGGCGTGCTTCCTTCGTAAGTGCCCTCAACTGTTCGAGGCAAGACTTCATTTACGAAATCTTCAAAGTCGATGTCTATAAGCCCAAGTTTCCTTGATATTGTTTTCATAGCTAATCCTTTTGTTAATACCCATATATTATATTAAATTAATGCAAATTACAATAATTTAATATATTACTTATCCGCAATAAAAAACCACCCTTGCGGATGGTCTTTATGGAGTGCTATGAAACACTTCTGCGTTTAGGCGCATACCTATTATACCAAATAGAAAAGGCTGAATACCTCTCGCAAAAGATGATTTTTGATATCTTCTAGTATCCAGCCCCTAATCAAAACCTCACTCAGTCACAGTCTGTCTCGGAATGTAGCTCGTTGCTACAAAAACCATTGTAAACAAAATACTTGCCATGAGTCAACCTTTGAACGTGCCAACCTGTGGATTACTTTTCAAGCATTTCTTCAACTAATATGACGCCGATGATCGTTGCTGTTATAAGCGACAATACCGAGAAAAGTTTCGTAATATGGAATATGGTAATAGCCGTTGATATAAAAAAGATGATAAGGCATATATATAAGACAGCTTCGCGATCATAACTCCGTTTCATAGACCGGGCATCCTTTCTTTGTACTTCCGACATTTATATTAATCCAATAGTGACCAATTTTTAAATCACGCGCATACGGGTTCTGGCAATCACGTTCTACTGCATAGCGTATAACCATTCCAGCAAGCAAGGTAAAAATAAAAAAGGATATTGCAATATATGCGACAATATCTCTGAACTTATTCAGAAATAGCCATTTATGACTCGGCAGGTATTGGGTCGGTTGTTGTCGACGCATGTTCAACCTCGTTAATTGCTTTTGTTGCTTCCTGCCACCCTTCTTCGGAACCGGTGACGTGTTTGTGGTAGCGTTTTCGGATAACATCAGCGTAGGCAGGGCTCAGCTCCATCATGTAGCAGGTACGGTCGAGCTTATCGCAAGAAATTAAAGTTGTTCCAGACCCACCAAATAAGTCTACAATCACTTGCTTTCGTTCAGAAAACTGTTTTATAAAAAAATCACATACTTCCAGGGGTTTTTGAGTTGGGTGTATACGTTGCCGTACATCCTGCTGTTCAGTACCAATTAGACCAAACCAAGCCACACGCACAATTTCGCGAGCGTGTGATTTTTTCGACCAACATAGCTCAAAGGATGCATTCGTATACTTCAAGTCTTCCATGCCCTTACGCTTATCCCAAACAAACCAAGAGCCGTTTTCCGGTAATCGTTTTGCATAGTAGTCTCCGCCCCATAAAAATATTTCCTTCGTATCGGCAAACATTTCAAATATGTGTGACGGGTCATAGGGCCTGTCATCACCAATTATACGCTCATAAGAATTTTGACTCGAATGTTTTTCAGCAGATGCTTCGGACAATGGCCGCTTTGCGTAATCAGTATCTAAGTTCATTCCATACGGCGGATCAGTAAACACCATGTCTGCTTGCTTGCCATCCATCAAATCACTCACCGCACCAAAGTCCGTACTATCACCACACATTAACCGATGCCGACCAAGCTGGTATATTTCACCAACCTTGCTAACCGGCGGGTTTTGATTATCGACTCCCGGCGCTTCATCTTCCGCAGGATTACGCTCACCACTCGCACCAGACATATCAAGCATACGATTTATCTCATCTTCCGTCTGACCGCTCATAGCAAGCAAGTTGGCAGAATCTTCCATTTGCGAAATGTCATTAATGACTTCCGCGAGCATGTCTAATTGAAACTCACCCTGTACGCGATTAGCTGCAATGTTGGCGGCAAGTTCTTTGCCCAATGGCCAATCAACTTCACGATATGCAAATTGTCTATTTTCATGCACAACATAGCCAAGTGCGACAGTGCCGACTTGATCCGGCGTTTCAAATCGCTGCGTGATAACGACTTGTTTTTGACCGGACATCATTTTTGTTAGTACATTAATTCTTTGGTGTCCACCTACCAGTTGGCCAGTTTGCACGTTGAATACAATTGGCGCAAGATCGCCAAATTCTTTCATGCCGACGCGTAGTGATTCAGCATCATGCTTTTGCATCGTTCGTGGATTCTTTGGGTTGGCTTTTAAATCCTCAATATTTTTTTGCTCTAAACTCATATATTTATACTCCATTATTCTATAGCCAAAAGTATATCACTAATGTATATAGCATACTCCCCTGCTCCACCATGTTTTAAGTAAAAAACAAATTAACACCTTAGAGCACCCTATTTTATATAGTAGGGCAGGGGAACGAACAAAAGTCAAACATATGTTGAAATAATTTTAATTCACCCCTGTTAAACAAATAAAAAGGGGTCGGCTTTGCGAGATAACCGACCCGATTTGATAAGTTTTTGTGTTTTTTTGAGACGTTTTTGTTTTTTGTGCGATCCGTTTCCGTATCTCACTAAAAATAAGCATAATACAGATGAAACAGTAATTGCAACAACAAAATTTAAGAGGCTGTGGAAAGGTACATTCGTTGTTCAGACCTAATTTTTGCATGCCAAAAATACCAAAATGTATACAAAAAATAGTATAAAAAATGTGAACAGCAAATAAAATGAATCATTATTTTTAACGATATAGAAATTTGAGCACCCGTTGCTGAACCTCGTTCGGCCGGTTCCATAAATGCACGGCTTCAATATGTATCACGCGCCAACCGCGAACGTTAAAATATATTTCACGATCCATTTCCGCTACAATATCACGATGCCATTGCCTGCCATCAATTTCAATACCCATCGACAAATCATTACCAAAGTCTACAAAGTATTTGCCGACGCGACGCTCACGACCAAAACACTCCTCGCTTAAAATCTTGCCATATGAATAGAATATGGTAAACGGTAACTTAGTCCGGCGATGCTTCAACCATGATACTTGCCAATATTTGCCACCCATCAATTGTACAAATCGAACTTCCGCAGGGCTTGGGAATAATATACGATTCCAGCGATACCATGACGCGCGCTTGCGATAATAAAATTGTATTAGTTTTTGCGTCCGGGTCATGCTTAAATTATACGGTAGGCTTCAGCCGGTGTACACTACTTACATACATTGGCGATGCGCTAAGCACATTCCAGCAGGAACACGCGTTTTTGTTTTACTAAGCAAAAATCCGATAACCCACAATGCTAATTAGTTTGGTCATCAAACTTCCTTTTGATTTTGAAAATACTATATACATTCGACCTTTCCTGCGGGTCGATTTTTTTATCCACAGCTTTTTTAAAAATTGTTATTGACTCGACTATATTTGTACATGTACGATATACGTACAAACTAATCAAAAAGGAAGGTCGCATGAGTGGGGTCAAATTAGTGACATGCAAGGTCAAAGGATGCAACCAGCTCGTTATACGATGCAAGCACCAGCAACCAATGCCGGCACAGTTGCCAGTAGCACATGCGTGATATATATGACAACCGTTGAATGTACATGTAGCTATGACGATATGTCGCCAGCGAAACATGATATTGATTCGGAAGATTATATGTGCCAAGTTTGCAAAGGGGTTATAAAAGGAAGGACATACATTGCGTATGAGCGATACCACGAACAATCAGGATATGACGAATATCCCGACGTTGAATGATAATCTCGATGCCGAAATAGATACAGCTATTGAAACGGCACTCATGCAGTCAGTTTCAGAAGCTATGCTAAAAGGGTCGACAGAAAATGTTAATATCAAAAAACACCTCAAAGAACAACTCACGATTATGATTGTTCATCGAGATCATAAAGTTTTAGAACATGGAATTAAGATAGGAAAAGGAGAATTACATGGCGAGTGAAGTGGCAAAAAAGAATAATACGGTATCAAAACTTACAATCAAAGAGTTTATATCCGCACCGGCTGTCATAAAGAAAATGAATGAAATGCTGGAATCTCCTAAAAAAGTAAGCCAGTTTACAACAAGCGTGATTGCAATATCTAGTAGTGACGAGCTTCTGGCGAGTGCTGAACCGCGATCAGTATTTAATGCCTGCTTAACGGCAGCGAGTCTAAATCTTCCAATAAATAAGAATCTCGGCTACGCGCATATCATAGGATATAAGAACAATAAAAAAGGTGGCATCGTTGAAGCACAGTTTCAAATTGGGGCTAAAGGATTCAAGCAACTTGCGCAACGAACCGGTCAGTATAAGTTCATTAATGATAGCGACGTCCGTGAGGGTGAGTTAAAAACCCGCGATCGTCTTAGCGGTGAAATGGTCTTTGAGTGGATCGAAGATGATGCCATTCGCAATAAGAGAAAGATTATTGGGTATGTATCATACTTTGAGCTCAATAATGGATTTACAAGCACCTTGTATATGAGCAAGGAGGAAGTAGACGCTCACGCTAAGCAATACAGTCAAGCATACAAATCTGGCTATGGCCCATGGAAAGACAACTACGACGCCATGGCAAGAAAGACCGTAACGAAATTAAACTTGTCGAAAAATGGGCCAGTAAGTACCGAGCTTGAGACTGCCATTGTAGCCGATCAAGCCGTAATCAAAGATGAAGGTAAATATGATTACATCGATGGTGAGGTAGTACAGGAATTACCGGATGATTTTGAAGAACGCATGAGTCAAGCATCAACCGGCGAAGAGATTCAATCATTATTAGATGAACTTACTACGCCTGACTTAAAGAAAAAAGCACAACCACTAGCCGAGGCACGATTCGCCGAACTATGAAAACAGCGACAGAATTAGATCTCGAACAGGGCAGTCTTGAGTGGAAGTTAGCTCGTCTCGGAATACCTACGGGGAGCGAATTCAAAAATGTATTAGCTAAAAACAAGGGCAATACGGAAGCATCTACTCGACGAAACTATCGAGCACAACTTGTGATAGAACGACTAACCGGTCAAGAGGTTGAGCGTTACAAATCGAAAGCGATGGAATGGGGAAATGACACCGAAGACCTTGCAGCCTTAACGTATAGCCTACGAACAGGGAATAAGGTTCGTAAATGTGGTTTTTTCAAGCATAAGAAGATTGATGCTGGCGTATCTCCAGATCGAATCATTATTGATAAAAATGGATGCGTCGAAATTAAGTGTTACGAAATAGCGAATCACATACAGGCACTACGCAACAATGCAATGCCAAAAGAGCATTATCCGCAAGTTCAAGCCGAAATACTCTTCACCGATAGTGATTTTTGCGACTTCGTATCGTATGCGCCAGAGCTACCACCAAACGCACAGATATTCATTCAGCGCATTGAACGTGATGATGATTTCATTAATAATATATTGTTACCGGAGTTGAATAAGTTCATAAGTGAAGTAAACGAAGAATGCGAATTTGTGAAAAATTATGGAAGCTGATAACTGTGGATATTGCAATAAGCCAATAAAGAATCAGGCAAAAGCTATATATAAATATTTTCCAGAAGAACGCGTTCATAAAAAAGTACATTTTTATCATTTACAAGTAAAGAAAGGAGAGCACGATGAAGACAAAGCAGCAACCGAAGACGGAAATTCCGCAGTGGAAGATTGATCAGATGTACGCGCGTCGCTTCAAGCGATTCGGTCGTCTAATAAGTTCAGACCGGTTATCGCTTGGCATTAAGGAATTCAAGAGACAACATAAAGGTGATAGCAAAGCAATCAAAGCGTACAAAGAAGGCATATGGAATGCCATGAAGAATGTAGCGGTAAAATGAGAAAACATCGACCAAAGACACTCGAGGAAATAGGCTTAGACACCTATCTTGATTCAACAAAAGAACAACACAATGGCTTTGACTATAGCGCATTTAAGCGAATGTATGAGTCAGGGGTGAATGCTTCAAATATGGCTCGATCGTTTAATGTGGACAGGCGAACGGTTGCAAAGTGGGTTATTGTATATGAAAAAGGTATTGTAAATGAGTAAAGAAACCGATCCAAAAACAATATTAATGATGGATATCCGAGCAAATGAGCAAGAGATTGAGCGAAGAAAATCCGCAATCGAACAGCTCAAGATTGACCTTGAGGAGCACGTTGAAGATACCGAGGCCGGCGAACGAGTCGGCAAGCTAAAAGATGAGCTTAAAATTGCTCAAGAAGACTTAGCTATGGAATTAAAACGAAAGCCCGGTGTTAATAATCTAATGGAAGAAATCGCAGCCGAAAAAGAAATTTTGAAGGGTTTACAGATTACACTTTCGGATCTACTCGTTACTTATTTTAGCGAGACAAAGGAAAGGCAGGTACAGATTGCCGACGATGGAAGAGCAAAAGATGTCGTAATTTCTGCTAAATTAAGTAAGGACGAACATCAATACCAAACTTCGATTTTCAATCCTGATAATCGGGAGTAGTACCTTAACAATTTATACAGAACAGATATGTGGCGGTAAGGTAGCGGAGGCAAAACTAACATCTGAATGTTTGCTGTAGCGAGATGTTTACCGTCATTACCTGTTCTGTATTAAGACAATAAAGTGTGTGTTGCTGGTAGTAAGTGCCAGAATAAGACTGGTTGGTAGCCAGAAATCGTACTAATTTAAGGAGATACAACGACGGTGAGCAACGAGCGTAAGCCAGAGCAATTCCGTGTTTTAAGCCAGCTAGAGGAAACTTTTAGCAACGCTGGCGTAGTAGCCCGAGTACGAACCACAGAAATTACTACCGAGCACCATACACTTTATTGTTCTACATATCGTAAGTCGTTATTTGGGCGACAAAAGCAAGGCCTACCTATGGCGCATTAGCTAGCGTTTACGGGTATTTGAGTGAAACCTTTGAGATAAACTGAACAGCCAGCGGCAAGTGGGAGAGGAACGTACGCCTCAAGTCATAATTTGTCCCCACCCTTTACGCTTCCAATAGAGGCCTCCTAGAACAGGGTCAGGCGTGTAGCTCGGCATCTACACAGATAGAAATCAAAGAAGGGGAAGTTCGTCACTCTCGCCCAATTCATGGCTTACGATAGCATTGCACACAACTAACATATCAGGGGCTTCTCCTGTCATGAGCATATTAGACACGTCACCGTTGAAATAATACGGGCAGTTGAAACGCGATCAGGGCGAGCCTAATACATGGCAGGCGTAGCTTCTGATAACTGTAGGTAAAGATGAGGAGTGGCGGAAAAGGTAGACGCTATGCTTAGCCCTCTAAGACAGGTGTTCCCCAAACACTATGCAAAGTGACTAAACGAGTATTACTAGAGTTTTCGTTCTAGCTCGGCAAATCCTTGCCTCCTCATCCTTGCTTACAGAACTGTATGTAAAATACTTTTTGCATTTGTAGCTTAAACGTGATAGCTTTCTTATTGAGTAGGGGTGAAAACCAAAAACTTAACAGAAAGGAAACTGTAATGCGAAAAGTAATCGCGAATGCTCTATTGCGTGTTGTTGTGCGCGCTTATAAACTTGATGATACAATGTAATTATCTAGCCAAAGAAAGGTAGAATATCAAAACTATGCTAAACAAAATACTATTCACCATCCTTATACTCGCCGTCTGTATACTTGGGTTCGCATCGGTCAGGCAGTATGATCGGTACAAACAGGTTCAACGCGCAGATCAGGAATTATCGGCGCAACGAGACGCCGAAAAGCGCGCAGTTGAAGAATCCAATGCACAACGGTTAACCCAACTAGAAGCGGAACATGCGCGCCTTAGTGAGCAGTGTTCACTTGGCGCGACCGCTTGGGAAAATTTAACGTATGATCTAAAACTACAGTTGCAAGCACCACAATGCACGGTTGAATCAGCACAATAATGTCATGATGATATAAACGAACAACGTCACAGAAGTGGCGTTTTTTGTTTTTATACCATAAGGGATATAATGCATCTATGGACGAAGGAAATGAATTAAGTCAGAAAGACTATATCAAGGTAATTAGCGAACTCGGTGGCCCATCTCGTCCTATATATGCAAAATTAAATACTTGGGATGAGACGACAAGACAGTTAGA
>OEIV010000390.1_pt1 | contig 24210 bp, 17 predicted proteins | sample 1539231 | NCBI WGS metagenome assembly OEIV01 (sample SAMN03794762, study PRJEB22550) | activated sludge metagenome | feature: wastewater treatment plant; material: activated sludge; isolation source: Wastewater treatment plant of a petroleum refinery complex | place: Argentina: Buenos Aires ... | reverse complement strand
AGGGCCAGGGCCAGGGGCAGGGCCAGGGTCAGGCTCAGGGGCAGGGCCAGGGCCAGGGGGCGGGGCGGGGGCGGGGGGGGGGGGGGGGGGGGGGGGGGGGGGCGGGGGCGGGGGCGGGGCGGGGGGGGGGGGGGGGGGGGGGGGAACGGGGGGGGGGGGGGGGGGGGGGTGGCGCGTGCGCTCGGCAAAGTGAACGGGACGGACGTTGCACTGGACTTCATCGATCAGACGATCCTGGCGCCCGCGTCCCTTGCGATCGACCGGCAGTTCAAGGACCAGCCGGTGATCGACTCGATGCTGCGCCAGACGCTGGGCGAGACCTATGCGCGGCTGGGGCTGCTGGAGAAGTCGCTGCCGTATTTTCAGCGCACGCTCGCCCTGCGCAAGCAGACGCTGGGGCCCGATCATCCCGAGACGATCAACGCGATCGGGAATTATGGGTACATCCTGCACGCGCTGGGCAAGCTCGACGAGGCCGAGCCCTATTACGCCGAAGCGGTCGGGCGGCTTGAGAAGGTGGCGGGGCTTGATGCGCCCGAGCTGGCGCCGCACCTGAGCAACCTGGCGATGCTCCGCACGGACATGGGAAAGCCGAAGGACGCGATCCCGCTGCACGAGCGTGCGCTCGCCATCCAGACCAAGGCCCGCGGGCCGGAGGACCCCGACGCGCTGCTCTTCGAGAACAATCTCGGCGGCGCGCTCGAGGCGATCGGCGACAACGCCGGGGCCGAGAGGCACTATCGGCATTACCTCGAAGCGACCGTGGGGGTGCAGGGCGAGGACAACCTCGACGCTCTGACGGCGATGAACAACCTGGCGGGCGTGCTGGAATCTCAGGGCAAGATGAAGGAGGCCGAGGAGATGTACCGGCGTTCGCTGGAGCGTCGAACGAAGCTCCTGGGCACGACGCACCCATCGACGCTGCTGGCGGTCAACAACCTGGCGTACCTGCTGAATCGCACGGAGCGGGCGGGCGAGGCCGTCGAACTCACCGGCGAAGCGCTTGCGGCGGCCAAGGAAGGCCTGGGCGACGACCACCCGCGCACGCTCACGCTCCATCACAACCACGCCGAGGCCCTGCGTCGCGGGGGAAAGGCCGCGGAGGCGGAAGCGGAGTTTGCGCGCACGTTGGAGGTGCGTGTGCGCGTGCTGGGCGAGGGACATGCCGACACGCTGGCGACGCGGACGAGTTGGGCGCTTGCGCTGCGCGATCTCGGGCGGGTTCGGGAGGCGGCGGTCGAGCTGGAGGCGGCCCTGAGCGTCGCGATCGCGAAGCTCGATCCGAGCGTGCCGCTGGTGGGCGCGATCCGCGGATCGCTCCGCGAGGTGTACGAGCGGCTGGAGAAGGATGAACCGGGGCAGGGCTGGAACGACAAGGCCAAATTGCTTGCCACGGACCAGCGCCCGGACGACCGCGCACCCGCGGGCGGCGGCAAGTGAGAGCGGCGCGCCGGCGGCGTCTGTGCAGCGCGAGCCGCGACATCGCGGCCTCGGTCGATGCTCCGCGGGCGCTCGTGCCCTTTCTCGCGCGTGTCTTCTCCGGCCTGGAGTCGCTGGGGAGTTCGCCGCGCGCGATCATTTCGCTTTTGAGGCGGCTTGGGCTCGTTCCCGCGTGTGAACGGAGAGGCGATCGCCGGGGTTGCGTGCTGCGGGCTCGTCCCTGGCGTGTCCTCGACCTGGCCTGCGGCAAGGGGGACCTCGCCATCACACTCGCGCGCCACCTGGGGTTTTCGTGCGTTGGGGGGCGTGGCGCGGCGCGTGGGGCGGATTCCTGGCGCGTTGTTGGGATCGATGCGTGCGGGGAGTTCATCGAGCACGCGCGCGAACGGGCCGCACGCCTGGGCGTCGGTCATGCGTGCGAGTTTCGGGTTGCGAGCATCGGCGCGACGATGCGTCCGGGGCGCGGCGTGCTCGCGGGCGATTCGGCGTTTGACGCGGCCCTGATGATCGGGCTGTGGGGAACGGAGCGGGCGGTCGCGCTTCTGTCGCGGGTGGTACGCGCCGGCGGTGTGTATGTCATCGACGACGCCTTCGCGGTGGATGAGCGTGCCGCACATCGCCATGGCGCGGCGACGCTCGCCGACGCGGTGCGGTTCGTCGGCGAGCGGGGCGGTGAGGTGCTTCATGCCGCCCTCGTGCCCCGGCGCTCGGTTCGTGCATCAAACCAGCGCATCCTGGCGCGTCTTTCGCGCAACGCGCGCGAGCTTGCCCGCGAGCGACGGTCGCTGCGGCCCGCGCTGGCCGAGTTCATGCGTCGGCAGCGTGCCGCGTCGCGACTCCTCGAGGGCGGCCTTCGTCCGGGCCTGATCGTGGTCCGGCGCGCGTGAGGGGGGCGGAGGGTCCGAGGCGGGGTGGGATGCCGGTGAGCCCATCAAATCAGCACTCTTTCGCGCCTTTCAATCGCGCATGAAAACTGCCCTGCGCGCCGCCTACCCTTCCTCCATGACCATCGCCCCGTCCCGCGGCGTCGATCCGCGCGTCTCCACCGACCCCGCGTCTCTCGTCGCCGATCCCGCGCTCGTCCCGATCGCGCACAAGCTCTCCCGCGGCGAGCGCCTCTCCCTGGCCGATGGCGAGACGCTCTTCTCCACCTTCGATCTCCACGGCGTGCTCGCGCTCGCCGATTTCGTCCGGCGTCGCCTGCACGGCGACGCCGCGTACTACAACATCAACCGGCACCTCAACTACTCAAACGTCTGCGCCCTCTCGTGCAAGTTCTGCGATTTCTACGCCAAGAAGGACGACCCCAAGGCCTACACCCGCGACATGGGCTACGTGCGCGAGCAGGTGCGGCTGGCCGTCGACGCCGGCGCGACCGAGATGCACTCCGTCGGCGGGCTGCACCCTTATCTGCCGTTCTCCTACTACACCGACCTGGTCTCCACCATCCGAGACGAGGCCCGCACGCTGGGGAGCGAGCTGCACGTCAAGGCGTTCACCGCGGTCGAGATCGTGCACCTCGCCAAGATCGCCAAGGTCTACAAGGGCGCGAACCTCCCCGGCGAGGAAGGTCGTGCCGCGCGGCGCGAGGGCATCCGCTTCGTCCTCCGAGAACTGAAGAACGCCGGCCTCGGTTCGCTCCCGGGCGGCGGCGCGGAGGTCTTCGACGATCGCGTTCACGACGAGGCCTACAAGGGCAAGATCCGCTCCGACGTGTGGCTCGATGTTCACCGCGAGGCCCACGACATGGGTCTCAACACCAACGCGACGATCCTCTACGGGCACATCGAGTCACGCCGCGACCGCCTCGTTCATTTGGAGATGCTCCGGCGCGAGCAGGACCGCGCCCTGGCGAAGTTGGGGTACGCGGAAGGTCACGAAGTCACGAAGTCACCAAGTCACGAGGCGGGGAACGCAGCACACGAGCCGCTCAATCGTGAGGAACGCGGCATTCGGGATTCGGCTTTCGGCATTCGTGACGACGACGACGCGCTGACACGCAGCGAGGGCGGGCACCTTGGCTATCGCACGGACGACTCCGACGCGCCGGTCATCACGCTCACGCGCCCCGGCACTCCACTCCCCGAACACGTCGCGTTCTCTTCTTCTCCTCGTTCCCAGTGCCAAGTGCCTCGTGCCTCTTCTTCCGCTGCCTCCTCCGGCTACTACCAAACCATCATCCCGCTCCCGTTCTTCCCCGACGGCTGCGAGATCGAGCATCTCCCCGGGCCCAGCGGGCTTGAGAACATCCGCACCCTCGCCGTCGCGCGACTCATGCTCGACAACTTCCCGCACGTCAAGGCCTTCTGGATCATGCAGACGCTGCCGATGGCGCAGCTGATGCTGCAATCCGGCGCCGACGACATCGACGGCACCGTCGTCTGGTACGACATCACCAAGGTACATCACGGCGGGGTGAACCACGGCGACACGACCTCCGCGGCGACGCACCAGGAAGTCACGCCGTGGACGCTGCAGAAGGCGATCCGCGAGGCTGGCTTCGAACCCGTCGAGCGCGACACACTCTACCGACGCGTGAAACGCGATGGCAAGAAGTGGTGGGTGGAGTAGGCGACGAGTGCGGCGGATCAACTCGGACCTTCCCCGCGGACTCGTCAGGTCCGGCGTCCGAATGCGGGACAACCAAGACGATCTCGACTCAGCACCCCGCCTCAAACGCCTCCGCGAACCCGTCGTAGTCGTCGCCGTTCACGAAGCCGTCGTGGTTGAAATCGCCGGAAGGGTCGCCGGTTTCAAACGCTTCCGCGAACTGATCGAAGTCGTCGCCGTTGAGGAATCCATCGCCGTTCACGTCGGCTGGGTTCTTGATCCAGCGGAAGGCGGAACGGATAGACTGGTCCACGACTGCTCCGACGATAATTTCACCATTGGCGGAGACGGCATAGGCCCAGGAATCGCGGTCGTTGTTGGAGAAGAGAGGAAGTGTTCCGCCGCGCTCTGTCCATCGAACCGCCATTCTATCGTCCGACGACGTACCCACAACGACGCCTCCGTCTTTCGAGACGCTCTCGTTCCAATGATACAGCCCGGAGTTGGTAGACGTTCCGCTGATGAACTTATAGCCGCCGTCGGACGTCCAATGAAATGTCTCCTCGACTGGTCCATTGTCTCCCCACTTGATTCGATACCCGACGATCGCGCTGCCGTCGGCTGAGACGGTGGTCGCGTACGAGGTCACACTCCCAGGCGGAGATGCCTCTTCAAGTCCCGCGTCAATAGTCCAACGAAACGCGCGATGGCCACCCCACTCGAACCACCCCACGATCGTGCATCCATCCGCCGAGGCGGCCGCGGTGTAGAAGGCCGATGGGTATTCGGGTGCGAGGTCGGCCATTCCGTCTTCCGCCGTCCAGCGGAACGACTTCTGGGAGCCGCCGGAGTCGTTCGCCCAGCCGACGATTTCGCTCCCATCCGCAGAGACGGCCGTGGCTCTTGACTCAAATCCGCCGAGCGTTCCGAGGTCTTGCATCCCCGTCGCCAGTGTCCATCGGAACGCATGTGGCGCGCCGTCAAAGTTCGCTGAATAGCCGACGATGACGCTGCCGTCGGCGGAGACCGCGATCGCGTTGGCCGTCGAACCACCGAGTGTGCCGAGGTCTTGTCTGCCTGTCGCCTGCGTCCAGCGGAAGGCGCGATCGAGTTTGAGATAGTTCTGGCCGTAGCCGACGATGGTGCTCCCGTCGCTGGAGACCGCCTTTGCCCAGGTGTCACCCCACGGCATGGAGATGTCCTGCATGCCGGTTGCTTCAGTCCAGCGAAAGGCGCGAGCCACGGCGTTGCCCAAGTAATAGCGACCGATGACCACCTCGCCGTCGGCGGACATCGCCGTTGCTTCGTAGGAGCCGCTGCCGAGGTTGCCGAGGTCTTGGATCGTGCCGCAGGCCTGGGCGCTCGCGCGAGTGGCGGCGAGGGCGAGGCAGAGGAGGACGAGTGTGCGGGCCGCGATGGTGCGCGTTGTGATGTTCATGACTTGAGTAGTGTAAGAAAGAAGCGCGCATCGCGGAAGAGTGTTGGGGTGGAATGGGGGAGAAAGCCGGGGCCGGGGTTTTCTAGGTGAGGGGCGCGAGGGGGAAGCGAGCGCGGAGCGCGTGGCCAACAGGTTGGCCACGCCACCCGAAGCATGTGTGGCGGCGCAGCGCCTTCGTCAACTCACCCCGCGCCGGGGTTCGTGATGGGCGAGTTCAGGCCGCATTCCGGGCACCAGCCGGCGGTGTTGCGGGCGGGGCGCAGCGGGTAGGCACACCTTGGGCAGAGGCGCGAGTTGTGGCGCAGCACGCCGAGCGCGGCTCGCTCGGCGTCGCGCATCGCGGCGCGGACGGCGCGCCACGTCGCGCCCGAGGCGGCGGCGATCGAGAGCAGCGCGATGAGCACCCGAACGGGCGCTGGGGCGCCGTCGCCGCAAACCGCCGCCGCCCCGATCGCGCCGGAATAGAACCAGCATGCGAGCAGCGCGGGCACACGCGGCATCAATTCCCCTACGAACGCGAGCATCATCATGAATCGGTACGTGGGCGGCACGAATCGGGGTCGCTGGCACCCAAACTTGGCCTGACGCGGGGGAAGTGGAGAGGCTCCGGGGGGACGCAACGCGGGGTGGCCGGGGCTTGTCAGGGGTGTCTGTCAAGAAATCTCGGGATTCGGGTGGCAAATCCGGAAAGCTGAGGCACATTTGGGATGTCTATGCCGTCGGCAGGGTTTATGCCGGCGGTATGGACGGCTGGAGTAGGAACCATGAAGGTCTCGAACTGGCTGCGTTGGAGTGTGCTGGCGATCCTGATGCCGTTCCAGAACGCCGAGGCGGACATCGTTGAGCTCGATCTCGACGAGTGAACTGAATCAGACAACTCTTCTCGTGCGGGCCATCCCGGGGGGTGGCCCGTGTTGTTTTTGGGGCGGAACTGGAGCACGCGCACCTCGCGCCAATCTGAGCACGCGTTCCTTTCTGATCTTGGCCGCGGGCTTCGCTACGCTCCGGCATGACCCGCCCGGGCCCGATCACGGTTGCGTTGACGCATGGCGCGTATGTGCCCGGCGTCGGCACGATCGCGGTGGTGATCGACCAGCTCCGCGCGGGCACGACGATCACGATGGCGCTCACGAACGGTGCGCGGCGCGTCATTCCCGTGACCAGCGTTGATGAGGCGCTCGCCCGGCGGGACTCGCTTCGGCGTGAGAACCCGGGTCGGCGCGTGCTGCTGGGCGGCGAGCGGGGCGGCGTGCTGATCCCCGGGTTTGATCTCGGCAATTCGCCCCGTGAATACACGCGGGAACGCGTCGAAGATGCCGACATCGTTTTCACCACGACCAACGGCACGGCGGCGTTGCACGCGGCGCGGAGCTCGCCGCTGGTGGTCGTCGCGTGCCTGGCGAATCTCAGTGCGGCGGCGGCGGTGGTCGACCGTGAACCACGACCGATCTCGATCATCTGCGCCGGCACGCACGGGTTGGTCGGGCTCGATGATGCGCTGGTCGCGGGCGCGATGGTGCGGTGCCTGCCCGATCGCCCGCTGGCGGAGGATGACGCGGCACGCCTGTGCCTCACGTGGTGGGACGATGCGGCGGAGGACATCCGAAATGCGCTGGCGTCGTCGCTTGGCGGGCGAGGCCTCATCGCGCTGAATCAGCACGAGGACCTCGAATTCTGCGCACAGATCGATATCACGAGCGTCGTGCCGCGGCCTATGCCCGACGGTTCGCTCGTGCCGGCGTGAAGTGTCATGTCGGATTTGCGCTGGAGACCTTGGTGCCGAAGATTCTCCAGATTGTCACACGGGCGAATTCACCGAGAATTCACGCAATTACCGGACGGACAAAGCACGAGCTGGGTGGCAGTCGGACATTCTGCGTGTACTTTCTGGGGGGGTTGCAGCGCGCAGGCCGCGCTTGAGGTGTGCGCCCGTCTGCACAGGTTCCTTGCCGAAAGACCCGCGATGCGTTTGACCTATGTGCCACGAATCGCCGCATGCACCACCGCCGTGTTGAGCTTGGCCGCCACGACGGCGATGGCGTCTCCGCCCTTGTTCAACGGGATGGGGCGCTTGCCGGGCGGGACGGCGTCGGGGGCGACGGGGATTTCGGCGAACGGGTCGTACGTTGTCGGCTACTGCACTCTGCCGCAGGGAGATCGGGCGATCCGCTGGAGCCGCACGACGGGGATGCAGTCCTTGGGCGTGCTTCCCGGCGGATTGTCGTCGCGCGCGGTGGCGGTGAGCGCCGACGGATCAAAGGTCGCGGGCTATGGCACCACGCCGAACGGCGATCGCGCGTTCCGCTGGTCGCTCAACGGCGGCCTGCAGTCGCTGGGCACGCTCTCGGGCGGGTCGTATTCGATCGCGGGCGACATCAGCAACGACGGCGGCGTCATCGTCGGATACTCCGACACCGTGATCGACGGCGTGACACAGTTCCGGGGCTTCCGCTGGAACGGCGCGAGCGGCGTGATGGAGGACCTCGGCCTGATGCCGGGCGGATCTTCGTCGTTCGCCCAGGGCGTGAGCGGGGACGGCTCGATCGTGATCGGCGTCGGCGACGCCGACAACTCGTTCGACTTCCGCGCGTTCCGCCATCAGGGCGGCGTGATGCACAACCTGGGCACGCTCGAAGAGGGCGGCTTCAGCATCGCGTTCGGATGCAGCGATGATGGGCGGGCCGTGGTGGGCTACGGGCGCGTGCTTTCGGGCGTGGTCGCGTTCCGCTGGACGCCCGAGAAGGGCATGCAGAACCTCGGCAAGTTCCCGGGCTCGGACAACACGATCGCGCGCGCGGTGTCGGCGGACGGCAACGTCGTGGTGGGCGGGAGTGCCGCGCTGGCGGGCGATATCGCCTTCATGTGGACCAAGAAGCTCGGGCTGACGAACCTCAACACCTACCTGCAGGCACGCGGCATCAACCTCAGCGGCTGGGCGCTCACGACCGCCAACGCCGTCAGCAACGACGGGCTGACGATTGCGGGCGTGGGAGTTCATAACGGCGTGGAAGAGGGCTGGGTAGCGTTCCTGGGCGAGGGCCAGGACCTGACGGCGATCGAACAACTCGGCAAGTCGCTCATGTCCGACCCGACGTTGTCGAACCCGGTGGGGCAATCGTGCATCTCGTGCCACTCGGCGGGCGTCGGGTTCGCGAACCCGCGCTCGAACGACAACGCGCACGGCGCGGTGCACGAGGGGGCGGTGACGGGGTTGTTCGGCAACCGCAAGCCGCCGACGGCGGCGTACGCGGGCAACTCGCCCCCCTTGTTCCTGGACGGCGACACGTGGACGGGCGGCGTGTTCTTTGACGGGCGAGCGACGGGCTGGACGCTGGGCGATCCCTTGGCGGAGCAGGCGCTCGGGCCGTTCCTGAATCCCGTGGAGATGAACAACGTGGCGGCGGACGAGGTCATCACCAAGATCGCGGCGTCGAACTACGCGACACTCTTCCGCGACGTGTGGGGGCCCGATTCGCTCCCGACCAACGGCGGGGACGTGACGCTGGCGTATCAGCGCGTCGGGCTGTCGATCGCGGCGTACGAGCGCTCGCGCGAGGTCAACCCGTTCAACTCGAAGTACGACGATTACCTCGCGGGGCGGGTGACGCTGACGCGCCAGGAACTGAACGGGCTGGCGCTCTTCAACGGTCGCGCGGGCTGCGTGCAGTGCCACCCGTCGGACCTTGGGCCCAACGGGGAATCGCCGCTGTTCACGGACTTCACGTACGACAACATCGGGATGCCGGCGAACCCGGAGAATCCGTTCTATTCACAGCCCGACTGGGTGAACCCGGACGGGTTTGCGTACGCCGATCCGGGGCTGGGCGGATTCCTGCAGCACGCGGGATATCCGAAGTCGGTATTCAGTCCCGAGCTGGGCAAGCACAAGGTGCCGACGCTGCGCAACGTGGACCGGCGCGGCGGGGACGGCGAGTTCGTAAAGGCGTACGGGCACAACGGGTTCTTCAAGACGCTGGAGGACGTGGTGCACTTCTACAACACGCGGGACAGCGAGGCCTGGCCGCCGCCTGAAGTGCCGCAGAACGTGAACATCGCGGAGATGGGCAACCTGCACCTGTCGGCGGATGAAGAGGCGGCGCTGGTGGCGTTCCTCAAGACGCTGACGGACCGCGAGGTGGACCCGGCGCACTGTCCGGGCGACTTTGACCATGACGGATTCGTGAACGGCGACGATTACGACGCGTTCGCGGACGCGTTCGATCTTGGAAGCCCGAGCGCGGACTTTGACCGCAACGGATTCGTCAACGGAACCGACTTCGATCTCTTCGCGCTCTCGTTTGAGGAGGGGTGCTGAATGAACCTCCGATTCTTCCATGCTGTCGCGGCGATGCTGGCGATGTCGGTCGCGGCGGGCGCGCGGGCCCAGTGCGAGGGTTGGCTCCCGGGCGAGGGCGTGCCGGGCCTTGACGGCGCGGCGTATTGCGAGCTCTCGTGGGACCCCGACGGCGCGGGGCCGGAGCACCCGCTCCTGGTCGTGGGCGGGTCGTTCTGGATCGCGGGCTCGGACGTGTGCCGGAATATCGCGGCGTGGGACGGCGAGTCGTGGCGTGCGCTCGATATCGGCATGGACGCGCCGGTGTATGCGCTCGCGGAGTACCAGGGCGACCTGGTGGCGGCGGGCTCGTTCACCTCGGCGGGCGGAGTGTCGACCAGCATGATCGCGCGCTGGGACGGCACGAGCTGGAGCGCGCTGGGCGGCGGATTCTCCGGCGCGGTCTTCCCCGAGACGCCCGCGGTGTACGCGCTGGCGGTCAACGGCAACACGCTCGTGGCGGCGGGGACGTTCACGACGGCGGAGAACTTGCCCGCGTCGCGTGTCGCGTCGTGGGATGGATCGGCGTGGCACGAGATGGGCGCGGGGCTTCCCAGCCTGGTCAACGCGCTGTGCTTCTATCACAACGAGGTGTACGCCGCGGCGAACACCATCACGCGCTGGAACGGCACGTCGTGGCAGGCGCTGCCGAGCGGGCTCAACAACTTCGCGTACGCGATGACGGTGTGCGGCGATGAGCTGGGCGCGACGGGCGCCTTCACGCTCGCGGGGAACAAGGTCGCGAACCGCATCGCGGCGTGGAACGGGTCTTCGTGGCGCGCGCTGTCGAGCGGCATCAACAACCCCGGCTATGCCCTGCACGCGATGGGAAACCAGCTCGTCGTCGCCGGCGCGTTCACCAGCGCGGGCGGTCAGGCGGCCGACTCGGTCGCGGCGTGGAACGGCGCCTCGTGGCAGGCGATGGGCGACGGCATGAACGCGTCGGTCTATGGGCTCGCGTCGATCGACGGACGCGTCTTTGCGGGCGGCGACTTTTTCATCGCGGACGGTGTGTCGGCGTTCGGTGTGTCGGAGTTCATCAACACCGAGTGGACGCCCGTCGGCACGGGCAAGGACGGTCCGGTCCAGGCGATGACGATCTACGAGGGCGACGTCGTCGCGGGCGGCTACTTCACCGGGGGCGGCGGGAACTCAACCAACCTGGTCGCGCGCTGGAACGGCGCGACCTGGTCGCCCATGGGCTCGGGCATGGCGGGCTCGGTGTATCCCTCCGTGTTCGCCCTCACGACGCACAACGGCCAGTTGATCGCGGGCGGCGATTTCACGTCGGCCGATGGAAACGAAACGAATTACATTGCGCGGTGGGACGGCTCCACGTGGCTGCCGATCGGCCAGGGCTTTGACGACGCGGTCTTCGCGCTCACCAGCTTCAACGGCGAACTGATCGCGGGCGGCGCGTTCGTGACGGGTGATGGGCAGACGGCCCAGCGCATCGCGCGCTGGGATGGGAGCGCGTGGCAGCCCATGGGCGGGATGGACGGGCCGGTGCGGGCGTTGGCGGTGTACAACGGCGAGCTGATCGCGGCGGGCGATTTCGTGCTGATCGACGGCGTGCCCTGCAATAACATCGCCAGGTGGAACGGCTCGTACTGGGAGCCGCTCTGGACCGGTACGGACGGAACGATCTCCGCGTTGGCGGTGTACAACGGCGCGCTGATCGCGGGCGGCGAGTTCCAGTCGGCGGGCGGCAACTCCGCGTCGTTTGTCGCGAAGTGGAACGGCTCGTTCTGGTCGCCCCTTTCGTTGGGCATGGACGCGCCGGTGAGGGCGATGACGGTGTACAACGGCGCGCTGATCGCGGGCGGCGAGTTCACGATCGCGGGGCTGAATCCCGCGTACGGCGTGGCGCGATGGAACGGCGTGGAATGGCGGCCGCTCTCGATCGGCCTGAATAACTACGTCTATTCGCTCGCGGTGCACGGCGGCGAGCTCTTGGCGGGCGGCGACTTTACGCTCGCCGACGCGCTGGTCTCGGCGAACTTCGCACGCTGGGCGGACGAGGCGTCGCCGTGGATCGCGGACCAGCCCGACGACACGATCGCGAACACGGGATCGACGCTCACACTTTGCGCGAGCCCTGCCCAGGGAATCGCGGGCGTGCAGTTCCAGTGGCTGCGCAACGGCGTGGCGATCCAGAACGGCGCGGGAGGCGCGTCGGCGGGCGGCGGCGTGGTGAGCGGCGCGTCGGGCGTTGTTGATCTCACGACGGGCGCGGGGCTGACGCTGAGCATCGGCGGAGTGAAAGCGTCGGACTCCGGCGCCTACTCGGTTGCGATCTCGAACTCGTGCGGGAGCGGCGAGAGCGCGGCCGCGAGCGTGACAGTCGGGACCTTCTGCCCCGCGGACTTCAACCGTGACGGGTTCGTGAACGGCAACGACTATGACCTGTTCGCCGAGGCGTTTGACCAAGGGAGTCAGGCGGCGGACTTTGATCTGAACGGCTTCGTGAACGGCAACGACTATGACCTGTTCGCGGAGGCGTTCGATGTCGGGTGCTGAGCGTTCATTACGGATAAATGTATGTGCATTTGTGTCCATCGGCAACCCGTGCGTGAAGCTGGGCAACTTATCGGCCGGCTTGGCATTGGCTGGGTTTGCGCTTCGAAGAGAGTTCATGAATTCCCTTTCGAGAGGTCTTCCAGCCAGGGGTTTCCTCGGTAAAGTGATATGGAGTCTCGTCTCGAGGGGGCACGCACGAGAGAGAAAGCGACAGGTTGAATCGCCCGCTCGTTGGGATGATCGAGGCGCGGCACGCCTCGAATTGAGAGTGTGGCCGTATCCATCGTTGATGGATGTTGCTCATTTTGCTTGGAACGCGGCCGGGCCCGTGCCGGTCGCTTGCATTGGTTGATTTTCGCACGCACACACCGAAGAGGAAGGTCCCATGAAGAATGTCGCATCACCCGTTCGCTCGTTGCTGCGCGCCGCCGCGTTGACCGCGGGCCTGGCGCTGGCCGCCTCGGTTCAGGCGGGCACCTGGACGAAGGTCGTCAATAACCCGCCGGGCAGCGCGGGCCTGATGCTGCTGCTGAACGACGGCACGGTCATGGTGACCAACCCGGGCGTGAGCGCGGCGTGGTACAAGCTGACGCCCAACGCCAAGGGGAGCTACATCAACGGCACGTGGACGACTCTCGCGAGCGCTCCGCACACCCGGCTGTATTTCCAGTCGGAGGTGCTGAAGGATGGTCGCGTGTACGTGTCGGGCGGCGAGTACGGCACGGGCGGTCCTTACGCCGACATGTACAACCCGGCGACCAACAGCTGGACCAACCTGGCTATTCCCACTTCGCTGTGGTCGACCGCCAGCAATGACTTCTACGACGGCAACATGGAAGTCCGCCCGGACGGCAGCCTCATCATGATGCCCGTGTTCCCGCACGCCCCCGGCATCCCGATCATTTACAACCCCTACACCAACGTGTGGTCCAACGGCGGCAAGCTCTTCCGCGGCACCTGGCAGGACGAGGCCAGCTGGGCCAAGCTGCCCGACGACTCGATCCTCACCATCGATCCGTGGGGCACCTTCTCCGAGCGCTACATCCCCGCCACCAACACGTGGGTGAATGACGGCGTGGTTCCCGTCGCCATGTATGACCCCTTCGGATTCGAGCTGGGCGGCGCGTACATGCTCCCCAACGGCAAGGCGATGTTCCTTGGCTCCACTGGCAACACTGTTTTCTACACCCCGACCGGCAACACCTCGCCCGGCGTCTGGACCACCGGGCCGGTGATTCCGAGCAACCGCGGTACGCCCGACGCGCCCGCCTGCCCCATGCCCAACGGCAAGGTCTTGTGCGCGGTTTCGGCGGTCCCGACCAGCGCCAACCACTTCCCGTCGCCCACCTACTTCTACGAGTTCGACTACACGACCAACACCTTCACGAACATCAACGGCCCCACGGGCAACTCTGACGCCATCTCCGCGTACCAGGCCATGTTCCTCATGCTCCCCACGGGTGAGGTCATGTACACCCACATGAGCAACACTGTCTATGTCTACAACCCGGGTGGTTCGCCCCTGGCCGCGGCCAAGCCCTCGGTCACTTCCATCAGCAAGAACGGCGACGGCTCGTACCACCTCGTCGGCAAGAACTTCAACGGCATCAACGAGGGCGCGACCTACGGCGACGATTGGCAGATGAACACCAACCGCCCGCTTGTCCGCTTCTTCGACGACGCCAACCCCCCGAATGTCTGGTACGCCACGACCTTCAACTGGTCCCGGTCCTCGGTGATGACCGGCAACGCGACCGTCACCACCGAGTTCAAGAAGCCCGCCAGCCTGCCCGCGAACGTCAACAAGTTCGTGGTCGTCGTCAACGGCGTCGCTTCCGACACCTACCGCATCTGCCCGGCCGACCTGAACCATGACGGCTTTGTCAACGGCAATGACTACGACCTCTTCGCGTCGTTCTTCGATGCCGGCTCCAGCGGCGCCGACTACAACGACGACGGCTTCGTCAACGGTGACGACTACGACGCTTTCTCGTCCGACTTCGAGGGCGGCTGCTGATCCGACGCTCGGATCACACTGACCAACATTCAAGGGCAAGGGCGATCGACGTGGTCGCCCTTGCTTGTTTTTGGGGTTGCGCGAGTTCACGAGGTCCCGGAGTCATCTGGCGGGATCGCGATGCGACCACGATCGCGTTGTGTCTTGTGCGCATGCGATTGAAGCCCGGCTTTCTTACTTCTTCGCGTCGGCCCATGCGTGTACGACCAGCTCGATGCGTGGAGGCTCGCCGGGCTTGAGCTTCGAGATATCAACGCTCGGGAGCGAGCGCGGCGGGGGCAAGCTGCCATCGTCGTTGGCTTCTTCGCTCTCTCGCGTGCCGCGGGTGAAGCGGAACTGGACGGCCTTGCCGTCGAAGGGGCGCGGGAGGGCGAGGGTCCAGCGGGTGTCGGCGCCGCGGGTGAACCTCATGGCGGGGTCGGCGGGATTCCACGCGTTCATGGTGCTGGCGAGGTAGATGGGCGAGTCGTCGCTCGCCTTGCCGCTGCGATCTTCGACGATGAGGATGACGCCCTGTGGGAGTGATTCGGCGGGGACGAATTGCGCGGAGTCCTGGACATCGGCGGGCTCGGCCAGGCCGCGCGGGTTGATGACGGGGCGCGTGGTGGGCGGATTCTCGAACGCGTACCAGAGCATGCCGGAGACAAGGAAGAACGGAAGGGCGAGGAAGAGCGTGAGGAGGATGAGCTTCTTGCGGCGGGATGCGGGGGACGTGTTGAAGTGGGCGGCGTTCATGCGGGATGATACGAACGGCGGGGCGAGCGAGCGCGCTGCGGCGGGGCCGGCGGCCGATTCAAGGCACACTGACCTCCGCAGCACGGCGGCATCGGTGGTGCGTGCCGGGTCTACCCTTCTTCGTGTCCATCCGGTTCGACGACACGATCTGGCTGTGGCTGGGGCTCCTGGCGATTCCGTCGGCTCTTGTCGCGTTGGCGTATTTCGCGGCGATGAGCGGGCTGCGCCGGGTGTCGGCGATCGTGTTCCGCACGCTGCTCATCGCGCTCCTGGCGCTCGCCCTGGCGGGCGCATCGAGCGTGCGCGTGACCAACGAATTGGCGACGATCGCGGTGGTTGATGTGTCGGAGTCGGTGCGGCGGCTTCGGCCGGGGGAGCAGACGCCGGCGCTCCAGCGCGCGCAGGCCTTTCTTGCCGCGGGAGTGCGCCAGCGCGGCGCGGACGATCTTCTGGGCGTGGTCGCGTTCGACGGCTCGTCGATCGTGGTCGCGTCGCCATCCACGCTCGACGTCTCGGGGCGCTCGCTCGACGTGCGCATGACACAGGGCACGGACATCGCGGGCGCGCTGCGGTTCGCGGCGTCGCTGGTGCCGCCGAGCGCCTCGGGGAGGCTCGTGCTCATCTCCGACGGGAACCAGACGACGGGGAACGCGCTGCGCGACGCGGCGGAGCTGGCGCGCTCGACGGGGCGAGCGGGCGAGCGGGCGCGGGTGCGCGTCGACGTGGCGCCCGTGGACTATGACATCCGCAACGAGGTGCTGGTGGAGTCGGTGGACGCCCCGCCGAGGGCGGCGGCGGGCGTGCCGATCACGGTGCGCGTGGTGCTGAACGCGACCGATGCGGCGCGCGGCACGCTGCGGCTGATGGACGGCGACCGGGTGATCGACATCGATCCGTCGGGCCCGGGCGAGGGGCGGGCGCTGTCGCTCTCGGCGGGGCGACATGTCGAGGTGATCGAGGTGCCGCCCGGCGCGGATCGCGTCCACAAGTTTCGTGCGGTGTTCGACCCCGAGAACGGCGACACGCTCTCGGACAACAACTCTGGCGATGCATTCACGATCACGCCGGGGCGCGGCTCGGTGCTGCTGGTCGACGGCGTGAGCGACGCCGATCCGGCGGGTCCGGGCTCGATTCTGGCGGAGGCGCTGCGGACCTCGGGGCTGGAGGTGACGGTCGTGCCGCCAACGGGGATTCCGCCCGACCTGCTCGCGCTCCAGGCGTATGACATCGTGATCCTGCAGAACGTGGCGTCGGATGCGATTCCCCTTGGGACGCAGACGCTGCTGGCAACGAACGTGGCGGATCTCGGCGCCGGGCTGGTGATGATCGGCGGACCGGACAGTCTTGCGTCCGGGGGATGGCGCGGCACGCCGATCGAGCCCTTGCTCCCGGTGAAGCTTGAACTGCCCGACAAGCTGATCACGCCGGAGACGGCGGTGATCTTCGTGCTGGATAACTCGGGCTCGATGGGTCGGAGCGTGATGGGCTCGGCGCGGAGTCAGCAGGACATCGCGAACGAATCGGCGGCGCTGGCGGTGCGCGTGCTGGACAAGCAGGACCTGGTGGGCGTGATCGTGTTCAACTCGGACGCGGACGTGCTGGTGCCGCTCGGGCCGAACAAGGAGCCCGCCAAGACGCAAGAGGCGATCCGCTCGATCAACGCGGGCGGCGGGACGAACGTGATCCCCGCGCTGGAAGAGGCCGAGCGCCAGATGAACGGCGTGAAGGCGAAGGTGAAGCACGTGATCGTGCTGTCGGACGGGCGCTCGCAGAACGCGGATGGCGTGCCGGCGGTGGCGGAGCGGATGGCGGGGGCGGGGATCAAGGTTTCGGCGATCGCGGTGGGCGACCGCGCGGACCTTGAGGGCATGGAAAAAATGGCGTCGGCGGGCGGGGGCTCGTATTACGCGGTGTCGAACCCGAATCTGTTGCCGCGGGTGTTCCTGAAGACGGTGCGGATCGTGCGGACGCCGATGATCCGCGAGGTGCCCTTCACGCCGGTCGTGCTTCCGACATCTTCGCCGCTGCTGCAGGGAGTTTCGTCTCTCCCAACGCTGGGCGGGCTGTCGCTGTCGCAGTTCCGGAGCGAGCCGACGATCTCGAACGTGATCGCGACGCCGGAGGGCGAGCCGGTGCTGGCGCACTGGACGTATGAACTGGGGCAGGTCGCGGTGTTCGCATCGGACGCGCACAAGTGGGCGTCGTCGTGGATCGAGACGCCGGTGTACGCGACGTTCTGGTCGAATCTGGCGCGGAGGCTCGCACGCCCGGACACAGGACGGGATTATCGCGCGAGCGTTCTCAACGACGCGGGATCGCTGATGCTCTCGGTCGAAGCTCGTGACAAGGACGGGCGTCCGATCGATGATCTCTCGATCCCGGCGACGATCTATCCGAACGACGCGGACCCGATCGAGGCCCGCTTGTCGCAGACCGGCCCGGGGCGGTACGAAGGTCGCGTGGGCGGGATCGATCGCCCCGGCGCGTACGTCGCGGTGTTCAAGCCCAAGGGCCCGCCCGGGAGCGCGCCGATCGCGCCGGTGATCGCGGGCGCGTCGATCTCGTCGGGGATCGAGTCGCGCCAGCTGCGCAGCGACCGGGCCCTGCTGGAGTCGATCGCGCGCGAGACGGGCGGGCGCGTGCTGAGCCTGGACGATCCGGCGCCGAAGCTGTTTGATCGAGAGGGGATTCCAGCTCAGGAAGCGCTCACGCCGCTGCGGCCGATTCTGCTGGTGTGGGCGCTGGTGGTGCTGGTGCTGGACATCGCGACGCGGCGGATCGCGTGGGACCGGTTCGTGAGCCGCGACTTTGGCGCGGGCGTGGCGCAACGGGCGCGCGAGGAGACGGCGGATCGCGGCGGGGCGGCGACGCGAACGCTGACGGGGATCAGGCGGCCCGTGATCGTGCCAGAGACCGAAGCGCCGACGTTCGGCGCGGACGACGCGGCGGAGCTGGCCCGGGCGGCACGCGATCGCAGGCTTGCGGGACGCCTGCAGCAGATCCGCGCGGGCGGTGCGGGAGTGGCGGGATCTGGAGCGGGCGCGAGTGCGGCTGGCGCGGAGGACACGACAGGGAAGGCGGTGCCGGGCGAGGCTTCTTCAGGCGCCACGCAAGCGAACACGAATCGCTCCGCGGTGAGACTCTCCGATTCCGCGGCGCCGATCGTGCAGGAGCCCACGCGCGAGGCGGGCGAGCAGGAGTCGCCGCTCTCTTCGATCAAAAAGCGCGTGCGCGAGAGGTATCGGGAGGATCGACCGGAATAGAGGGTCGGGGCGCGGTCGGCACGTCGATCGGGCAAGTCAAAATGGCGAGCTGCCAGGTCGCGCTGCCGACATGCGTGACACGCGACTTACCGCATCGATGCATTGCCTGATCGTTGGGCCGCGGGTCCGCCGGTTCGCAGAGGATTACAGCGCTTCCACGCTCGAGTAGTGGTCGAGATTGACGACGACCATCTCGCCATCGTCCTTGCGGAGTTCAATGCGATCGAGCCAGAGCTTCTTGTCCCTGGAGTGGGCGAACCACGAGCCGGTCTTGCTCTGGCCGGCGCGGACGATGACGCCCTCGATGGTGGTGGTGAGCGTGCCGGTGGCGCGCGGGACCTGCTGCGTCACGCGGACGCGCTGGCCGGGCGTGTACATGGGAAGCTGCGTGGTCATCGCCGCAAGGATAGGGGAAGAAGGCCTGAAAGCCAAGGGGGAAGGCACGGGGCGGCTGCCAGGGCTCGTTCAGGCACCGATCACCTTCGCCGCCTCGTCCAGAAGCACGTTTGCCTCGCCCGTCGTCGGCGCCTCGGCGATCAATCGCAGGATCGGCTCGGTGTTGCTGGCGCGGACGTGCAGCCACGCGCGCTTGGAGTCGATGTCGACGCGCACGCCGTCCTGGCGATCGACGCGCTCCTTGGCGAAGTGGCTCGCGAGCCTCTCAAGCCCCGGCTTGGCGGCGTCCTTGCTCGCAAGGTCGACCTTCCGCTTCACGATCGCGTAGCTGGGGATTGCGGAGACGAGCTCCGAGAGCTTCTTCTTGCGTGCCGCCATCAGGCCGAGCGTCAGGCCCATGGCCGAGAGTGAATCGCGGACGAATGTCACGCGCGGCCAGATCACGCCGCCGTTGCCCTCGCCGCCCAACACGCACTTCTCACGTTTCATCGCGTCGGTGACGTTGGCCTCGCCGACGGCGGTGCGGACGACTCGGCCCTTGTGCCTAGCCGCCACGTCTTCCAGCATCCGGCTGGTCGACAGGTTTGTGGCTAGCACGGGCGATGCGAAGCCGCCGGCCGACAGCACGGACTCGGCGGCGAGCGCCAGCGTGTACTCCTCGCCGATGTACTCGCCACGTTCGTCGATGATCGCCAGCCGATCCGCGTCGGGGTCCTGGGCAAAGCCGACGTGCCCTTCGGCCTCGCGCACCGCCAGGCACAACTCGCCGAGGTTTTCGCGCGTGGGCTCGGGGGTGTGCGGGAATAGACCGGTCGATTCGCCGCCGAGGTGCAGGATTTCTGAGCAGCCGAGACGCTCGAGGAGCAAGAGCGCGCCCTCCGCCCCCGAGCCGTTGACCGAGTCCACGACGACGGAGAACGCGGCCTCCTCGATCGTCCGAACAAGGTCGAGCTGCTCGAGCGCGTCGACCACGAGGTCGACGTGCGCCGGGGTCGCTTCCTCATCGAGCGAGCGATGGCCCAGCTTGTCCCACGGCACCAGCAGCGGCTGGCCGCCCTTGAACTTGGCGATGATGCGATCGGCGAGAGCGGCGTCGGGGGCGCACGCGTCGACCAGGCCCGGCGCAACGCCCGTGGCACGCACGAGACACTTCAGCCCGTTCCACTGCTGCGGGTTGTGGCTGGCGGTAAGGATCATTCCGGCGGCGGCGCCGGCGCGATCGACCGCGATGCCGGCGGTCGGCGTCATGACGACGCCGAGATCGACCACCTCCAGCCCGGCGGCGAGCAGGCCGGAGAGAGCGGCGTGATGCAGGAACTCGCAGCCGGCGCGCCCGTCGCGCGCGAGCGCGACGCGGATCGGGCCGCTCCCGAATATCTCGCGGAGCACGGCGGCGAACGCGCCGGCGTATCGGGCGGCGACGTCGGGCGTGAGCGACGCGCCGACAATGCCGCGGCAACCGGAAACACCAAGCATCAAGGGCGCGGGCGTGGACATGAGCGGGCCTCCGTGAGGGAGGAACGGTAGGAAAGACACGATGGAGCCGCTCCGCCCGACCACCAACCGGTCGCAACTCAAGCAGATGTGCCCCGGTTCAACGCTCTGAATTCGGCGATGCTCCTGTCCCAGAACCTCTTCGCTTCCTCTTTGGTGCATAAGAGCCCGCAACCGGGGCACTCGTTTGCGTCGGTGGCCCGCAGGTCATGGAGACAGCGGGGGCACGCGAAACGATCGACGCGGTTGAGTTCTGCCAACGTCCGGTGCCGTCTCCGGAGCGCGACAAAGGCCATCATCGCAATCATCCCCATGGAATAGCAGGTCACCGCGAGAAGCCAGCCGAACCTCCCGACAACGAGCATCATCACCCAGGGCACGATCAAGGCGCTTTGCCACGTCAATACGATCCAACTCGGCGTGCAAAGGCGACGCATCGCTTGTTGCCTGAGCGAAGCCTCCGCCGTTCGCATCTCGGACGTCCGAATCCAATCATCCGCTGTCGATACTCTCGCGGATGGCATGCCTGTGTAGGTCTCCCATTCCGCCTTGGCAGCATCTTTGGTACCGATACGACCACACTCGGGGCACCGTTCGGCATCGCTCCCGCGCCGGTCGTAGAGGCATCGAGGGCAGGCGTACCAATCCAGGTCTCGTGCCCTCTTGAGAGTGCGTTCTTGCCATCTGCTCAGCGGAGTACCAGCCAGGATGATCGCGACATTTGACAGTGATACAGACGTGTTGAACAAGTTCGAACCGCCAATCAGCGTCGACACGAGCGAAGTCAGGATCGAGATGATGAGAAGGATCCACCAGATCCGCAGAATGGCGTCACAGCGGGAAATCGCCTCTGGCTTCTGGACTGCAGACGAACTCATGGCGTGAGTCTACTTGCGCCACCGCAGAGGCGCGTCCCGGGCGTGGAACGTGAGACGAGTTCGCGCTCAGTTCCGCGATCCGGGCGGGATCGGCGATCTTGCTCAGTGCCTCTGCCTCGTGCTGCGGGCCGATGTCGAACAGCCCGTCTTCGACTGACGCGCCGGGCTCAATGATGATCGACGGCGCCAGCAGCGAGCCGCGCCACGTCGCGCCCGCCGCCAGGAAGACCGGCCCGGATTGGACGTACTTGGCGTGGAGTCGGCCGAGCACTTCGATGCCGCCGGCCGCGATGACGACGCCGGCCATCAGCCAGCCGCGCGGCGCGACGAGGATCTTGCCGCAGGTCTCGACGGAGTTGGCGTGGTGATTCCCGCGTACGACGACGTCCTCGATGTGGACGCGCTGGTAGCAGTGGGGGCAGGTCAGGACGATCGCGCGGGCGCTGGCGACGAACGGCGCCTGGCACCGGTAGCAGCGGACGGATCGCTGGCTCCTGATGGTGAACATGCGCTCGCGCTCCGCGCGACGCGGGGGCGGATTACTCCGCCGCCGACTCCACGGTGCGCGGCTTGGAGATGCCCGCGAGCTTGGCCTCGAGGCCCGCGAACGCCGCCGCCAGGCCGTCCGTCGCCGCGGGGGTCGCGTGCGGCACGTTGGAGGACGGGGTCGTGGTCGGGGTCGAGCCCGGACGCGGCTGGGGCGGGGTCACGGTGCGGGTGCGCTGGGCGGCCTCGGCCTCGATGCGCTTGGCGGCGTCGGCGCCGACGCGGCAATGCCCGGTGAAGGAGGCGCCCTCGGACACCACCAGCGTCATCGCGGTGATGTCGCCGACCACGCGGGCCTTGGCGTTCAGCTGGACCTTTTCCTTGGCGGTGATATTGCCCTCGACTACGCCGTCGACCAGCACACGCCCGGCGTCGATGGTGGCCTTGCACGCGGCGCCGTCGCCGATGGTGACCTCGCCCTTGGAGGAGACCTTTCCCTCGACGCGACCCATGATGCGCGCCGAGTTCTCAAAGGTCAGCTCGCCCTTGAGCGTGGTGTCGGGGCCGATGATCGTGGTCTGGTTGGTCGGCTCGGGCATGGGGTCCTCTCTTTGCTGGACTTCGCGGTGGTGACTGCGAGGCGGCGGGTTCCACGGAAAGTGCCGCGCGGGTGGCTTGTGCGGGGCAGGGTACGCAACCACGGCAACGCGGTGTCGCCCCCCGCCCACGCGGGAGTTTTGGTGTTGACGGATCGACCAGCCCGGGCGCCGGGCGTGAATTTTGGAGCCCGCACGCAGCAAGCAGCATTGGGCCGTGGGCCATCGACCGTGGACCGGGGCGAGGACGACCTGGAGAGTGAACCGGGGGCCAATGGGGCGCATGCTCCGAATCGGCTTTCCCGGCCCAACCGCGTTCCCCCTAGCATTCTGAATGCCGACGGAGCTGGAGCTCGAGGTTCTCCCGCAGCCCGACGATTTCACGTGCGGGCCGACGTGTCTGCATGCGGTCTACCGCTACTTTGGCGACCACATCGAGCTCGACGACGTGATTTTCGGGATTCAGCGGCTTGAGAACCAGGGCACTCTGGCGGTGTATCTCGCGACCCACGCGCTGAAGCGCGGGTATCGCGCGACGATCTACACCTACAACCTGCAGCTCTTTGATCCGACGTGGTTCCAGACGCCGGACATCGACATCGCGGCCAAGCTCCGGGCCCAGGCCGAGCACGTGCCAAAGGTCCGCGTGCGCGAGGGAAGCCAGGCCTATCTCGAGTTTCTCGAGCTGGGCGGCAAGCTGGTCTTCAAGGACCTGACATCGAAGCTGGTCGGCGATCTGCTGCGCACCGGCACGCCCGTGCTCACCGGGCTCTCGGCGACCTATCTCTACCGCACCGCCCGCGAGTTCGGGCCGAGCGACGAGTACGACGACATTCGCGGCAAGCCCTCGGGGCACTTTGTCGTGCTCTGCGGGTATCGCCCGAGCACGCGCAAGATTACCATCGCCGACCCGATGTTCCCCAACCCGCGCTTCCCCGCGCTCAAGTACGACATCTCGATCGACCGCGTGCTGTGCTCGGTGCTCCTGGGCATCCTCACCTACGACGCGAACCTGCTGGTGATCGAGCCCGGGCCGGAGCAGGCACGCCTGGTGGCCAAGGCCCGCCGGAACGGCGCCGTGCCGGAGCGGGGCAAACCAAGAAAGCAGGCGATCGCGGGGCGGGAGGCTTCCAGGTCGGGCCCGCCCGCTGAAACCGCGCCGCGCAAGAATCCGAGCAAGAAGAAGTCCGCGCCCTCCGCACCCCGTGCCTCCGCACGCGCGCGATCGAGCCCACGCACGGGCCCGCGCCCACGCAAGGCGACCAGCTGATGTCAAACGTCATCGTCGTCGACAATCCGAAGGACTGGCCGCTGCACATCCACGGCGTGACGGTCGTCTCCGCGCGCGGCTACCTGACCGAGCCGCGTTTTACCGACCTGCGTGCCGCCCGGGTCTTCAACCTGTGCAAGTCGTACAGCTATCAATCGCTGGGCTACTACGTGTCGCTGCTGGCGTCGGCCCGCGGGCACAAGCCGCTCCCCGACATCACGACGATCCAGGACCTGAAGCTTTCGACGATGCTGCGCATCGCGGAGCATGAGCTGGAAGAGCTGATCGCCGAGAGCCTCTCTGACCTGAAGCCCGGCACGTTTCTGCTCTCGATCTATTTCGGGCGGAACATGGCCAAGCGCCACGAACGTCTGGCGCTCGCGCTCTTCAACCTCTTCCCCGCGCCGCTCTTGCGGGCCGAGTTCCGCCACGACGGCGAGACATGGGAGCTGCGCAGCCTGCGCCCGATCGAGGCCGACGAAATCCCGAAGGAACACCTGCCGTTTGTGAGCGAGAGCGCGAAGGCGTATTTCACGCGTCCCGCTCGCCGCGCCCGCAAGGTCGACACGCGTCACGACCTGGCGATCCTCTTCAACGAGAGCGAGCCCAACCCGCCATCGGACACGAAGGCGCTCAAGAAGTTCATCAAGGCCGCGGAGTCGATGGGGATCGACACCGAGATCATCACCAAGGACGAGTACGGCCGGGTCGCGGAGTTTGACGCGCTCTTCCTCCGCGACACGACGAGATCGGAAGAGCACACGTCTGAACTCCAGTCACGTGGCCTTATCTCG
>OEIV010000388.1_pt1 | contig 24439 bp, 11 predicted proteins | sample 1539231 | NCBI WGS metagenome assembly OEIV01 (sample SAMN03794762, study PRJEB22550) | activated sludge metagenome | feature: wastewater treatment plant; material: activated sludge; isolation source: Wastewater treatment plant of a petroleum refinery complex | place: Argentina: Buenos Aires ... | reverse complement strand
AGGCGCGCGTTTCCGTTCCCCGGCTCGATCGCGTCGCAGCGATCTACGACGAGGTCTCGCGCAACCTCCAGGCCGGCACAGTGCCGGGTTTCACCGACCGCGATGTCTTCGCACTCCGCGATACGCTCGATTCGCAGTTCCCAGAGGCGGAGTCGCTGAAGCTCCTCTCCGCCGCCGGGTATTGGAACGATCTCGCAGAAGTTGCCGCCCACATTCCAGACGCCGAGCGTCTCAAAGTGCTCTCCCTACTATGGGGCGAGGAGGCGCAGATCACGCACCTCTTCACCCACCTCGGCGAGGCGCTCGCGCGCCTCGGTTTCGTGACGGAGGCGTTCTGCCCGCGCGAAGCGCTGATCGAGCTCGACGGCACGTCCGGCTGGCTTCGCCCGCACAAGGAGAGCATCCTCGACATCGCCACGCTCTCGCAGCTCGGCGACGACAAGGGCTCGACCCTTCACGTCGTCGGCCGCTATGGCCAGGCATCGACTGTGACGCGCGCCGCGATGGCCGCGCTCATTTCCGATCTTTCTCTCGCCGTCTCGTCGGGCCCGCTTGCGGCTATGAAGCCGACCGAGATCATCGAGTTCCCGGGCTTCATGCCGGCGGGCGAGTTGGCGCTGGGCCTCGGCATGCAGGGCGCCGAACATGGTATCCCCGCGGGCAAGGGCCCGGCGGATCACGGCGCGCATGCCACGGACGACCAGCCGAAGGGTTGCTCGCGCGATCAGCTCGTGCGCCTCTATGCACACGCCAAGCTTGCTCACCTGTTCGACCGGGCCTGCCAGCGCAACGAGGTGACGAGCCTTGTCGTCTGCGTCGATCCCGACGCGCCGGTCAACGACACCTTGCAGCCCGCGATCGCGGACTGGATCGATTTCGCTCAAGGCTTCGATCCCTATCAGCGCGAGCAGCGCCGCACTGGCCTGCTCGTGGTGGCGACGGACGCGAGCGGCCGCCAGAACGGGCCGAGTGGCTCCAACCGCGGCCCGTTGATCGACGAGAACGGCATGGCGGCGGACCTCTGCGACGTGGTCGCGGGCGAGGAGGTGTGGCCTCGGGAATGGACCCCCGGACGCCCGTTCCTCAACGTGGTCGCGGTGCGCCCATCGGCGCGCGGCGAGCGCCAGCCGGCGGCGCGCCGAATTCGCGGGAACTCGGAACGTGGTGGTCACGATGGCGCCAACGGTGCGGTGTCGGCCGCGACCGCCCCCCACGACGCGAGTGCCTATGCCGTGCTGCGGTCCGTCGCCGAGGCCAGCCAGACTTCGAACAAGCAGCGCCAGCTCCGCCGTCAGCTCGGGGAGCTGCATCGCCGGCTACGCTCGCGCTTTCTTCGTTTCCATGGCGACGGTGACCTCGTCGAGTGGCGCCAGCGCGTCGGCGCGACGATCGACCATCGCCTCTATCGGGTGGTCCGTGGCGGCCGGCTCGGTTTGCTGCTCAAGGCACTGATGATCGGCGACCGCGAGCTGCACGCCGTCTATCGCCGCTGCCTGCGCCAATCGTTCGACGTCGCAACCGAATTGGACGGCGACCACCTGCTGGACCTCGCCGCGCTGCCGCTACAACCCGACGCTTCCGACGATGTCGATACCTCCGGCGGGATCGGCAAATCGCGCGCGCTTCGCCTCGCGGCGGCGGCGGTTGCCCATTGGCACACGGCCATGCGTCGCTCGGCGCGGTCGAGCCGGCTGTGCCGCGCGATCGGGCTCGGCGAGCCTTTGATCGAGCATATCATCGACGAGATCGGCATCGCCGCCGTTCGCCTCGGATTGGTGCGCAGCGTGGCGGACGCCATCGAGACAGGCTTCGCGGCCTGCGCCGCAGGGATCGCCGACGGGGCGGCGGGCGATGCGCACTTCCACGCCGCACCGGGCACCGGCTTGCCGGGTGATGCAGCCGACCTCGGCGAGCGCTTGTTCGCGAGTGCGGTCGGGCCGGTTCTCAACGGATTCGTCGAAACTCTTCAGATCGGGGCCGGCGCCAGCGATGGCGCAACCGCGATCTCCGGCGCGACAGGGGAGATTGGACCCGGCAGCATTCCGGAAATCGTCTGGCAGGACCCGGCGATGTTCGCGACCCGGCTCTCCGACCGCTGGTGTGCGGCCCTTTCTCACCTGATCGAGGCGAATGTCGCCGCGTCACGTTTTCACCATGCAACGGGCCATAACTCGGATCTTGGGCGGCTGCTCGCCCAGCTTCCGATCAGTCATCTCGAGGTCGAGCTATGAGCGGCGTTTCGGTCGAAGTCGTGCGCGAGGGCGAGGCGGTGATCCGTCTCGACGGGGTTTTCGAGGTGCCGTCGCGCACGGTCTTCGTGATCGAGCCGCTCGACGAGGAACAGGCCGCATCGGCGTCCGCCGGTTGGCCAGCGGGCGAGCTCACTCCGGTTTCGACGCGCGTCGGGGCCAAGGGTGTCGAGCTTTTGATCGGCCCTGAGGTGGTCGATGCACCTAGGCTGCTGCCGGGGACGCCCGTGGTGATCTCCGTTCCAGGCGCCTCCGTGCGTGACGAATTGCGCTGGCCGAGCCTGTCTCTGTCGAAATCGCGCCGGCGTGGGGCCGCGGTGGTCACGGGCGAGCAGCGCGTCGCCGACATCGCCGCGCGGGCCGAGCAGCAACGCGTCGAGCTTGCGCGGATCCGGGCAGCGCGAATCGAAGCCGAGCGCGAGCAGGAGGCGGCGGCCCTTGCGCTGCTGGCGTCGCGCCGGATGACCGAGAGCGACGCCGCCGCTGGCAACGTGCCAGCGCTGAAGACGCAGCCCGTCGTGACCCGCTCGGCTGATCTCGAACTTTCGTCCCTCATCCAGAAGGCGCTGGACAGGCCGCCCGAGGTGCCGCCCGCAAGCGTCTCGAAGGGTGCGGAGGGGCCCGGCGATGCGTCGCCGCCGCCGCTTCCCGAGACTGAAATGGTGGTGGCGAAGCCCATCGAAGCGTCCGAGGTGAAGGCTGCGCCGGAGACTGCCACGGGAGCATCGACCGCCGCGCCGCCGCCCATCCCGGACGTCGAGGCGAAGCATGAGCCCGGCGTCGGCGGAAGAGAGCAGCGCAGCGCGGTGGACGCACTTCCGAACTCCGCTGGTCAGCTCCGGCGCAGCCGGGAGGAACGCTCGGCGGAAGAGGTTCTCGCTCGCCAGGTCTCGGTGCGCGATGCTCCTGTCTCCAGCGACACTTCGCGGATCCAGCGCGCATTCGGCCTCAGTTTCGCCGTCGCGCTCGCACTCGCCGGGGGCGTTACCTACTTGGTCACCAAGGGCGAGCAGACGCGCAACACGCAGGACGTGGCTCTCATCGCTCAATTGCGCGAGGAAGCGACAGGGCTGCGGCTCCGTCTCGCCGGAGAGATCGAATCGAAGCGTGGCGTGGAGACGTCGGCGCAATCGCGGGTCACCGCCCTCGAGACCGAGACGGCGAGCCTGCGCGATCGTCTCGCTGCCGAGAGCAAGCGCAGCGCCGATGACAGTGCTCTGGCAGGAAAGCTCGCGGCGGCCGAGTCCGAGATCGCGCGCCAGCGCACCGCGCTCGAGGCGGAGGCCCAGCGCGCGCGTGCGGGTGGGGAGGCGCTCGAAAAGGCAAACGAGTCGCTCGCCGATGCCGCGCGCAAGCTCGCCGCCGCCGAAGAAGCCAAACGTTTCGTCGATGGCGAACTGCAGCGCCTGCGCGCGGAAACGGAACAGTTGCGGCTCGCGGCTGAAAGCGTCCTCAAGCGTCAGGCCAAGGAAGGAGTGCGGCCGCAACAGCAGGTCGCACCGGCCGCTGCGGCGGTCGCATCCCCCGCCAAGCCGGCAACCGCAGAAGAGCCGCCAAAGATGGACCCGGCGATGAAGTCTCCCGGCACCGACGGCAAGGCGGTTGCCGACGCGGCGGCGAAAAGCATCACGCTGCGCGTCAAGGGGAGCGAATTCGAGATCAGCGGATCGCTGCAGAGCTTCGACGGCAAGACATATGTGATCGTCGCACCGAACGTCGGCCCGATGAGCTTCGACGCCGCGCGCGTGCAGTGCTCTGGCGCGGGTTGCCCGAAGCTCTGATCGCACGGGCCCGGTTGAATCAATCGGGTTCGAGAGGCGGTGTGCGACCGCGCGCTCGAAGTTCCGCGCTCAAGGTCACGAGCCTGTAGAGCAGAACGTGAGGCTTAAGCTTCCTCGTCGCGCAAGGGGCATCGCAAACATGCGTCTCGGCAGGAGTGCGCCGATAGCGGGCCAATCGTAGGCCGGCGCCGAATTACGGCTTTGACCGCGAACGCGACGGTGGCGGCGACGGCGGTGCCTCGGGGGCCTTCGGCGGCGTATCGGATTGCGCCTGCTTGGCGTTCGCCCGTGACAGTGTGCCGAGATAGGCGATCACGTCGGCACGCTCCTGCGTCTCGAGGCCCGCGAACGCCATGTAGGTGCCGGGGATGAACTGCTCGGGGCGATCGAGAAAGTAGTTGAGGGCTTCCTTGGTCCAGACGAGCCCCTTCTGGCCCGCGACCTTCATGATGTCGGAGTACTCGAAGCCAGGCGTCGTCGCGGCGGGACGGCCGATCACGTCGTTGAGCGGCGGCGCCAGCAGCGCGGTGGAGCCCGGATTGATGACGTGGCAGACGGCGCATTTGCGGAATACGTGGCGGCCGCGCAAAGCGTCGCCCTCCTGCTCGGCGTGGGCGCCGGTGGCCTCGAACCACCTTCCCGTCATCGCGACCGCCGCGGCCCGCATCCGCTTCCCGATCATCAGTCTATCTGCCCCGTCTTGCCGTCGTTCGTCCGAGGTTCCGCTCCGCTGCCCGCTGCCACCGCGGAGCGCCGGCCAACGGCCCGGCCTACCGAACGACTCCTGCCACATGTCGTGTGCGGAAGTGTCTAGGGCGCATTGCCGCGTCGGGCTCGGCGGTTTGCGCGCCTTGACCTCATGTTGGTTCGAATTGTCGCCAATCAAACCGACATAGGAATGGCGTCCTGCTATATCTTGTCGACGCGCTTGTTGAAAACCTCGGCGATCATACCGGCGTACCAGCCGAGGCTTTCCTTGAACGACTTCTCGCGGGTGCGTGTGTCCTCGGTGCCGTCGGACACGAAGCCGAGCTTCACCGCGACTTTGCCGTCCTTGGGCTCGTAATAGGCACCAATCTTGACGCTGTTTGCCGGGCCGAGCATCGACCAGCAGGTATTGCGGTAGCGGCTCGGGTAGCGAGGCTTTCCGGCAAACAGGGCCTCGAGGTCGTTGGAGACCGACTTGGCTTGGCTGTTGGCCGAGAACGCGGACTTCGGCATGTCGCCGGCGTCGGTGGCGTCGCCGACGACATAGACGTCCGGCACCTTGGCCGAGGCGAAGGTATCCGGGACGATCGGGCACCAATCACCCTCGGTGCAGCCGGCGACGCTGGCGATGCGGCCGGCGCGCTGCGGGGGAATGATGTTGGCCACGTCGGCCTTGATCTTCAGGCCGGAGACCGTCTCGATCTCCTTCGTCTTCGCGTCGACGCTCTTGATCGCGAAGCTGTCGATGTCGTTCGACAGGTGGACCTCGACGATGCCGGCGTAGTCCTTGTTGAACGCCTCCATGAACAGCGCCTGCTTCGAGAAGGACTTCTTCGGGTCGAGAAGCACGATCTTGGAGCGCGGTTTGCTGGTCTTGAGGTAGTGCGCGATCATGCAGACGCGTTCGTAGGGGCCCGGCGGGCAACGGAACGGGTTTGGCGGCGCGGCGAGCACGACGGTGCCGCCGTCCGGCATCGCGCGGAGTTGATCGAAGAGCAGCTTCGTCTGCGGACCGGCCTTGTAGGCGTGCGGCATCACCTCGGTCGCTGCGACGGAGTAGCCGGGCACGTCCTCGTACTTGAAGTCGATGCCGGGCGAGAGCACGAGGCGGTCGTATGGCACCTGCTGTCCGCTCTGCAGCGTCACGGACTTGGCGGTGGTGTTGATGTCGGTGGCGCGGTCGCGGACCATGCGGACGCCGACCGTCTCGAGGCCGGAGTAGTCGTGCATCAGCGATTCGAAGCTGCGGAAGCCGCCGAGGTAGAGATTAGAGAAGAAGCAGGTGGTGTAGAGCTGCTGTTCCTCGATGAGCGTCACGTCGATCTCGGGCGAGCCACGGCGCAGGATGTGGGCCAGCGTGCCGCCGCCGGGACCGCCACCGATGATGACGATGCGCGCCCGCGCGCCGCGGTTGACGTTGGGGGCGGCAACCTGGGCCAGCGCACCGGTGCCCGACGCTGCCGCGAGGCCTGCGCTGCCAAGGAGCTTGGCGAACTGCCGCCTGTCGAACTCCACCATAAGTTCCTCCGCCTTACCTTCAGTCGTGCTCAGTCCGTCCTGTCCCGACGGCCGTCTGCTGTTGCGTTCCATGGCGGGCCGGGCCGCGCCGTACTCAGCTATGGGGCTTTTGCCGTCTTGGAGGCTGTCGCCGTCTTGGAACCTCGTCCGGATGTGCCGGGCGGGGGTCGCGTGGTGGGTTGGAAACGCTGGCGCTAACGCGGCACCGGCAGGTCTGCCAGTCTCTGATCCGCCTCGTCACCCGCGCCGAGCGACTTGGCGAGCAGGTACCAGCGCCGCGCCTTGAGCGGCTCGGCGACCATGCCGATATTGGAGCGCCAGGGCAGCGCGTTCGGGTCGAACGACGTGCCGAGCAAGAAGGCCGCGCGCGCGTCGCCGAACTCGCTGGCGCGTTCCAGCAGCAGGCGGGCCTGGGCGATGTCGCCGGCGTTGAGCATCGCCTCGCCGCGCTTGAGCCAGCGGCCGAGGCGATCGCGCGTCTTGTCGTCGAGGTCGCGCTTGGCGACGGACATCGGCTGTTGTGAGGTGGCCTGTGTCTCGGCCGCCGGCATGCGCGCCATGGCGCCACCCCCGCCAGACGTGTCGGTCGGCGAGGCGGGCTTGATGCGGCTCAGATACAACGCGAGTGCCTTGGTCTCCTCCTCGCTCAAGCTCTTCGAGATCACCTGCATAAGCTTGTGATCGCGCTTCTCGCGGCGATAGAGGTCCATGGTGTCGAGGAAGCGGTCGACTGTCAGGCCGACCATCACGGGAATGCCGACGTCCTGGCCATAGAGGTTGTGGCAGGTGGTGCACTCGCGGACGAGGGGTTTAGCGTCCTGGATGAGATCCGCCTCGGACTTGGTGCTCGCCGCCGCTGCTGGCTTGGCAGGCGCGGGTTGTGCGGGTGCGGTCCCGGGCTTGTTGCCCCCGATCAACTTCTCCCAAGTGAAGCCGCCGGGCGCGACGGGCGCCGGAGGATCGGCTGGCGCCGCCTGCGCGACACGGGTGGCGGCAACGGGTGCCGGCGCTTGGATCGCGTCGCTGCGCTCGCCGACGGTGCCTGTCGCCGGGGCGGGCGTGCTCGTCGTCGGGCCGACCGCGACACGCAGTGCCACCACGCCGTCGATAGCGCCGGTCTTGCCGCCGACACCAAGCGAGAGCTCGGCCTCTCCTGCTGCCTTCGACGAGAAGACCATGCGGACGCTATCGAGCTTGTCGCGCTCGAGCAGCCACATGCCCGAGCCGATCTGCTCTCCACCGCGGAAACTCAGCCAATCGGGCGATTTCAGCACGACGACGTAGCGTCCGCGGGCCTTGGCGCCGGGGGCGATGCGAACCGGCAGCGCCGCGGAATCGCCCGGCGCACCGAGAACGGGACCGTCGATCACAACCGAGGCCGCGGTCGTCTGGGCGACTTTCACCGGCTCGTTCTGTCCGGAAAAAGCGGGCTGGCCGGAAAAGGTGGGACGCGAAACGTTCGGACTGGCGGCGGCTTCGCTATCGACGGCGGCGGCAGCGGGTGCGGTGGCCGCAAGCGCCAGGGCGATGGCGGCGACGCCGGCCTCCAGGGCGGACCGTCCGATTGGCGCCGAGGAAAGGCGACCGAGGACGGAGCGGCTGGCACGGCGCGGATCCGCTGCTTGTCGACGGGTCACCGGGGTACGCATCACGATAGAAACTCCAACTGAACCGAAAACAATCGCTGGAAATGCGGAACGGCGCACGCCGTTCCGCGATGTCGCCTCACCACAGGCGCTGGCCGGGAGCCGGGGCCGCGCCACCGGCGGCGGGGGTTGCGCCGGGCTTGGTTGGAGCCGCCGCCGTGCCCGCTCCAGCACCGCCGCCCTGGCGGTTCATGAAGTCGAGGAACTGACGGAACAGCGCTTCCTTGTCGGCCGCGTTGGCGCTCGCTCCGCCGGGCTGCGCCGACAGGAACTCGACGAACGAACGGCGCTGGGCGTCGATGTTGGCTGAGGCGGGCGCGGCGGGCGCCGCCTTCGAGATCTGCGCCGCATTACGGTCGAGCCATTCTTGCGCCGCGGCAAAGCGCGTCCAGCCCGGAACGTCGGCGTTGAGTGTCACCTCGCGCCACTTCGGGTGGCGGGGCGGCTTTCGAAATTCGTCGAACTTGCTGAAGAAGGCTTCGGTAAATGTCGCGACGCGGCGGTAGCGGTCGGTACCCTTGCGCCAATTGAAGACCGCGAGCACCGCAGGCACGGCGACCGTCTCGATGGTCTCGCCTTCCGGCACCAGCGTCGGATAGTCGTCGTGGGTGAACTGTGTCGGCAGATACTCGGCCTCGAGCGCTTCCTCGTAGGGTATCGGCAGCAGCTTAAGGTCGCCCTTGAGACGGAAAATGTCGAACAGGGGAGAGGGCTTTCCGGCGACCAGAACGGTGGCGGCGATCTCGCCGTTTTGGATGGCCACCAAAGCATCCGATTGCACCATGCCGACCGGAACGATGTCGATGCCGAGGGCCTCGAAGATGAGCTGCGCGGTGAGCGCCGTGCCGCTGCCTGGCTCTCCGGTGTTCACGCGCTGGCCCTTCAAGCCGCGCAGGTCGGTGACGTTCGACTTCGCGACGATATGTACTTCCTCGTTGTAGAGTTTGGTCACGAAGCGCAGGCGGTCACGGATGTCGGGGCCGAGAAGGTTCGTCTTCTGCAAATAGGAGAGCACGTTGGCGTGCGTCACGCCCATGTCGGTGTTCTGCAGGGAGAGCACGTCCTGCACGTTCTGCAGCGCGCCCTTGCCGATCATGGCGATGATCCGCAGATCGGTGCCCGAGTCGAGAACCGATGCCATGTCCTCGACCGCAGCGAGATGGGCGCTGTCGGACTTGCCCGACATGATGCCGACGGTGTTGCTGTTGAGGCGGACCTTATCGACCTGGACGACCACTTGCTTGGTCGATGCACGGGTTTGGGCGCCCTGGGCGGAAGCCGGTGTTTCGAGGATGGCTAGACCGAGGAGTAGGACCAGCAGGCCGCCCAACGAAGACGCACGCAATACCATAAGAACACTCCAGCAGAGATGCCCGGCGCGGGGGGCGACACTCAAATTTCGAGCGAATGCATCGGTTCTAATGTTTGCGGACCAAATTGCCAACGTCGATCTGCCAACGCCGTAAACGGATCAGCGGCCCCGATGCATAATGTATCAGCAAGGCAACACGAGCCTACATGAGGCGATCTTGCGGCGGTTATAGGGCGAGAGGCAACGCGAGTGGCGAGGGCACTACTCAAGTCGCAATCACCAATAACTCCGACGGCCAGATCAGGCGCCGTCTCAACCGAAGCGCCGCCCCTTTCGACCTCTTGCTGCATTGCGCGGGCGTTGCGTGTGACATGACGCGATGCGACCTCTTGCGAAATCTGTGTGTGCAGCTTGAAGTCGGCATTACCGCGTTGAGGCCCAGGGACAGTAGGGACCGGCTTGATCAGTTGTGCTCCGCACGACGGCGACGGATGGCGGAAACCCAAAAAAATTAATCTCGCGCAATGTTGGTGCAGCCGCAGGCGAGCACTATGGTTGCAAATGTTGTCGGACGGAGCCGAAGGCCTCGAGGCATCACTGTTCGGCCTTGCACCGCACGCCTGGCGGGTGGGGTGTCAGAACGGTGCGCAGAAGCAGCAAGGGAGCAGGTGAATGTCGGAAAGCGGTTCGGCGGTCGGTTCGTTGACGCGCGCCTCGATGGCGTACGTGCTGGCCGGCGGACGCGGTAGCCGCTTGATGCAGTTGACGGAGCGGCGCGCCAAGCCCGCCGTCTACTTCGGCGGCAAATCGCGCATCATCGACTTCGCGCTCTCCAACGCCCTCAACTCCGGCATCCGGCGCATCGGCGTCGCCACTCAGTACAAGGCGCACAGCCTCATCCGCCACCTGCAGAACGGATGGAACTTCTTCCGCCGCGAGCGTAACGAGGGCTTCGACATCCTGCCCGCGAGCCAGCGCGTCGCGGGAGAGAACTGGTACGCGGGCACGGCCGATGCCGTCTACCAGAACATCGACATTATCGAGGGCTACGATCCCGAATACATCGTGCTGCTGGCAGGCGATCACATCTACAAGATGGACTACGCCAAGATCCTCGAGCAGCACGTGCAGTCGGGCGCTGACGTGACGGTGGCGTGCATCGAGGTGCCACGCGCCGACGCCGAAGGTTTCGGCGTGATGGACGTCGATGCCGACTACAGGATCGTCAACTTCATCGAGAAGCAGAAGAACCCGCCGGAGATGCCGGGCCGGCCCGGCATGTGTCTCGCGAGCATGGGCATCTACGTCTTCTCGACGGCCCGTCTCATCGACCAGTTGCGGCGCGATGCGGCCGATCCGGAATCGACACGCGATTTCGGCAAGGACATCATTCCCTACCTCGTCAAGAACGGTAAGGCCGTCGCCCACCACTTCTCGCAATCCTGCGTGCGCGCTTCGCCCGAGCTGCCGGTGTACTGGCGCGATGTCGGAACGGTCGATGCATACTGGCAGGCCAATATCGATTTGACCGAAGTGGTGCCCGAGCTCGATCTCTACGACAAGAGCTGGCCGATCTGGACCGATGCGCTCATCACGCCGCCGGCCAAGTTCGTGCACGATGTCGAGGGGCGACGCGGCTCGGCGGTGCAATCGCTGGTTTCGGGTGGCTGCATCGTCTCGGGCTCGTCGGTGCGCCGCTCGCTGCTGTTCACCGGCGTGCACGTGCATTCGTTCGCCCGCGTCGAGAACGCGGTGATCCTGCCCGATGTTCAGATCGGCCGGGATGCCATCCTGCGCGATGTCATCATCGATCGCGGTGTCACAATCCCAACCGGCCTCGTCATCGGCGAAGACCCCGAGGTCGATGCCGCCCGGTTCCATCGCACGGCAAATGGCATCTCGCTCGTGACCCAGAACATGATCGACCGCCTCGCCGATTGAACGGCTCGCATCGCGCTGGGCCGCGAGCGCGAATTTCGCTGTCGATGGAAGCGCGCAGCGCCTCTCGTCTCAACGGATTGCGGCCGAGCGTGCGCAGCGGGCGACGATGGCGGCCGTCTCGCGGAGCCGCGTTGCGAGGGCAGCAGCGTCTATCGTCTGCGGCAATCGGCGGCGCCAGTTGGGATAGCTGTCGACGGTTCCGGGCAGGTTCGACTGGTCCGCGACGTCGAGCAGGTCCTCGATGTTGATCATCACCAGGGCCGCCGGCGTTTGCGCCAAAAATTGGTGGGCGGCATCGACCAGCGCCTGCATGGCATCAGCGTCGAGAACGCGCGTCGTTGCCAAATCGGTATCGAGAAGCTGCTGGTCGGCGAGCGCATCGACGAGCTGACGGCGCTCGATGGCGCGCGTCGCATGCATGCTTTCGCCGTCGGCCGGGGAGACGAGCCCCGCCGCTGCCATCGCGTCGACATCGCGCCCCTCCCAGAACCCGCGGAGCGTGGCGAGGTCGTGCGAGGCGGGTGTCGCAAGTGCGAGCCGCGGGTACGTGTCGGGGCGACGGAAGAGGCCGTCAGGGAACCGTTCGAAGCGGACGAAGCGATACGACAGGATCGACTGTTCCTCCATGCGCTCGCGGAAACCGTCCGGCACGGTGCCGAGGTCCTCGCCAACGATCAGGCAGCGGTGGCGGTGGCTTTCGAGTGCCAGCACGCCGAGAAGGTCGTCGCGTGGATAACGGACGTAGGCCCCATCGCGCGCGGTCGCTCCGGGTGGAACCCAGAACATCCGCTCGAGCCACATGACATGGTCGAGGCGCAGTGCGCCCGCATGGCGCATGTTGGCGGTGAGAAGATCGGTGAAGGAGCGATAGGCGGTCTCGGTGAGCCGGTGCGGATGCATCGGCGGCATACCCCAGTCCTGCCCGCTGTCGGAGAAGGGATCGGGCGGCGCGCCGAAACGGCAGCCACGCGCAAAGTCGTCGGGCGCCCCCCAAACCTCCGCGCCGTCGGGCGCGGCGCCGACGGCAAGGTCGCCATAGAGGCCAATCGCCATGCCGCCATCGCGTGCGGCGGCAGCGGCGATAGCGAGTTGGCGATCGGCCTCGAACTGGAGATAGGCGAAGAAGCGGCGGCGGTCTCGCAGCCTTTCTGTGAGGTCGATCGCCGCGGGGTTGTGGGGGCGGGAATAAGCGGTGCCCCAAGTGGACGGCGGCCCGAGCCGCTCCTCGAGCGCCTGGAACGTGGTCAGGCGTTCGAGCGATGCTCCGCGCGAGGCGACGAAGGCGTCGAAGGCGCGGCCGCGCGCATCGCAGTGACCGGCCGTGCGCTGGATTTCGAACTGCGCGTGGAGCGCATCGAGCACGGCGAGCTTGGTTTTCGCCACGTCGCCGTATGCGACGAGATCGCCCGCTTCGCGCGCGGCATTGCGCGCGTCGGCAACACCAAGCTGGCCGAGCATCGCGCTCGCGGCCGCGCTCAGAGGAAGCTCGGGCACGGCGGCGACATCGATATACAGCGGGTTGAGGAAAAGCCGGCTCGATGGCGAGTAAGGGCTGGCGCGATCAGGCTCGGAGAGGAACAGCGCGTGCAGCGGGTTGATGCCGAGGGCCGCGCCGCCCGCCTTTGCGACTTTGCTTGTGATCTCCGATAGGCTCGACAGCTCGCCGATGCCGAGATCGCGGCCGCGGGTCGTTGCGCTCGGCGCGGCGCGTACGCCGTAGAGCTGGCAGGCAAGGCCCCAGGTGCGTTTTCCGCGCGCAAGCCACTCGGGCACGTAGCTCCGATCGGGAGCGACGATCAGCGACGTGCTGGCGGAAACGGCGCCGACGTCGATGTCGAGGCGATGATAGCCGCAAGGAAGATCGCGCGACACGGGCAGGGCGATGCGCATGTACGTTGCGCCGTCGAGCCGTCGCGATTGAAGGCACGTGAGATCGCGCGCGCGGACTTCCCCTCTGCGCGACCCGCCATGCTCATAGGTGATGTTCCAGCGGATCGTCGACGCCAGTGCTTCGGCCGGTAGCGTGACCAAAATTCGCCAGAGGCTCGCGTCGCGCCCATTGCGCAGCACGGTAACCGGGCCGAGCGGGCGCTGCCATGCCTCGGTGTCGAGGCGATGCAACACGTCGCGGGCCACATGCTCGGAGCGCGTGTCGATCCCCATCGCGGCGAGCAGCGCTTGTTTCGCTTCGAAAGAAGCGACCTGTTCGCGGCCCTGCAGATCCCAATACGAGGGAACGATGCCGGCGCGCGTCGAGAGAAGGTCGAGCGTTCTTGGATCGACAGCGCGCGAGCGGGCGGGCCGATGGACGGTTGCTGGCTGCCCCACGCTTTCGAGCACGATCAAGCTGCGCGGGGCGAGCGTCACGCGTGCATCTGCCGCGAACCGTTCCTCCGTGGGCGATGTCGCGGCGTTCTCGGCGGTGTCGAGCCGCTTGGCCCAGGGGCTCCCGTGCGCCAGGTCCGGCAGGCGGAAGGCGACCTCGCGCGTGTCGGCATTGAGTAGAAGCAGAACGTGCGCGTCTTCGCCCTCGACCGCTGGGCTCGCCGCGAGATGGAGTCCGAGTGTGCGGTTGAGCGGCTCATTCCAGTCGGCGGCGGTCATCTCGCGTCCCTCGGGAGACCACCAACTCGCGTCCTTGTCTGAAGCGGCGTCGCGCGGCATGCCTGTGAGGAACGACGACTGCCGAAATGCCGCGGTCCGCCCGCGCAACGCGATCACCTCGCGCACGAAGGCCAAGAGCGCGCCGCCCTCATTGGTGTCTCGCCGCGACCAGTCGATCCATGTCGTCGCGTTGTCCTGGCAGTAGGCGTTGTTGTTTCCGCCTTGCGAATGGCCGATCTCGTCGCCGGCGAGCAACATCGGCACGCCCTGTGACAGCAACAGGGTGGCGAGGAGATTGCGCATCTGGCGAACGCGTGTCGCGCGGATCTCGAGGTCGTTTGTCTCGCCCTCGATGCCGCAATTGGCACCGACGTTGTCGTTCGTGCCGTCGCGGTTCTCTTCGCCGTTGGCATCATTGTGCTTGGCCGCGTAGCTGACCAAATCGCGCAGAGTGAAACCGTCGTGCGCTGTGACGAAGTTGAGGCTCGCCTCCGGTCCCCGCGCGTGGCCTGCAAAGATGTCGGCCGAGCCGGCGAGGCGTGTCGCGATCTCGCCGATACGGCCTTCGTCGCCGCGCCAGAACGCGCGCACGCCGTTGCGATAGCGATCGTTCCACTCGACGAACGGCGGCGGGAAACCACCAAGATGGTAACCTCCGGGCCCAATGTCCCACGGCTCGGCGATGAGCTTGGCGCATGACAACACGGGGTCCGTGCGAATGGCGCGGATCAGTGGCGCATCGAGATCGACGCTGTCGTCGCGCCGCGCGAGTGTAGTGGCCAGATCGAACCGGAATCCATCGACGCCCATGTCGTCGATCCAGTGACGCAGCGACGCCATGACGAGCGCGAGCGCCGGCTCGCGGTCGAGTGCCAGCGTATTGCCGCAACCGGTGTCGTCGACATAGTAGCGCGGCGCATCGCGGCGAAGGCGGTAGTAACTGGCGTTGTCGATGCCGCGCAGACTGAGCGTCGGACCGAGATGCCAGCCTTCGCCGGTGTGATTGTAGACGACGTCGAGGATCACCTCGATACCGGCGTCGTGCAGCCTGCGGACCAGCGCCCGCATCTCGGCGCGCGCGGGGCCGCGCGCAAAACGGGGATCAGGTGCCAGGAACGCATAGGGGTTGTAGCCCCAGTAGTTGGTGAGCCCCTTGTCCGTGAGATGAGGCTCGTCGGCGAACGCGAAAACCGGAAGCAACTCGACAGCGGTGATGCCGAGGCTCTTGAGGTGGCCGACGACGGCGTCACTCGCGAGCCCGGCGAAGGTGCCGCGCAGCGCCGGCGGAACATCCGGATGTCGGCGGGTCATGCCAGCGACATGCAACTCGTAGATGATCGTGTCGCGCCACGGCGTCAGCGGCGGGATGCCCGTGCCATCATCGCGTTCGCTCGAAACGACGACGCATTTCGGCATGAAGGCCGCGTTGTCGCGCGTATCGAAGCTCAGGTCCTCGAGCGGGCTGCCGCGGACATAGCCGAAGTTGGCATCGTGGTTGACAATCGGGCCCGTCAACTCGCGCGCGTAAGGGTCGATCAGCAACTTGTTCGGATTGAAGCGGTGACCGGCGTCCGGAGCGTAGGGACCGTGCACGCGCCAGCCATAACGCTGGCCGCAGCGAAGGCCTGGGGCGAAGCCGTGCCAGACATCACCGGTTCGCTCGGCGAGAGGAATGCGATCGGTCTCGATCGAGCCCTTCGCGTCGAACAGGCAGAGCTCGACGCGCTCGGCATGGGCGGAATAAAGCGCGAAGTTGACGCCATCGCCCTCGAACGTCGCGCCGAGGGGAAAGGGCCGCCCCGCAGAGAGCTTCGAGCGCGTGATGCTATCCATTCCCGAGCGAACCCTTATTCCGGCACCATGACGAGAACGGCGAGCGGCGGTATCGTGAGGTCGAGTGAATTCGCGTGACCATGCATCGCGCGCGGCGAGGCTTCGACGCGGCCGGCATTGCCGGTGTTCGAGCCGCCGTAGAACGACGAATCCGAGTTGAACCGCTCTCGCCATCCGCCGGGTCGAGGTACGCCGATGCGGTAGCCGCTGCGCGGCACGGGCGTCACGTTGCAGACGACCACGGCCACATCACCTGGTGCCGTGCCTCTCCGCAGGAAGCTCAGCACGCCCTGCTCGTAATCGTGGCAGTCGATCCATTCGAACCCGGATGCCTCGCAATCGCGCTCGTGCAGGGCGGTGAGTGCGGTGTAGAGCCGGTTGAGATCTCGCACGAGGGTCTGGATGCCGCGGTGATCGGCGTCGTCGAGCAGATGCCAGTCGAGGCTCGTGTCGTGGTTCCATTCGCGCTCCTGAGCGAGTTCGCCCCCCATGAACAGGAGCTTCTTTCCAGGATGCGTGAACAGGTACGAGAGATAGAGGCGCAGGTTCGCGAACCGCTGCCATCGATCGCCCGGCATGCGTCCGACCAGCGATCGCTTGCCGTGCACGACTTCATCGTGCGAGAGGGGCAGAACGAAGTTCTCGGAGAAGGCGTACATCAGCGAGAACGTCAGATCGTTGTGATGGTGCTTGCGGTGAACGGGGTCGCGCGCGATGTAGCGCAGGCCGTCGTTCATCCAGCCCATGTTCCATTTGAAGCCGAAGCCGAGGCCGCCGCTCGATGTCGGCCGCGTGACGAGCGGCCAGGCGGTCGATTCCTCGGCGACCGTGAACGCGCCGGGGTGCTGGGCATAGACGGTCTCGTTCAGGCGCTTCAAAAATGCGATGGCCTCGAGGTTCTCGTTGCCGCCGTAGCGGTTGGCGAGCCACTCGCCGGCCTTGCGCGAGTAGTCGAGGTAGAGCATGGATGCGACGGCATCGACGCGCAGGCCATCGATGTGGAACTCGTCGAGCCAATAGAGCGCGTTGCCGATGAGGTAGTTCACCACCTCGTTGCGCCCGAAATTATAGATCAGTGTGCCCCAGTCCGCGTGCCGGCCGAGGCGTGGGTCGGCATGTTCGTAGAGATGCGTACCGTCGAAGCGAACGAGGCCGTGCGCGTCCTCGGGAAAATGTCCGACGACCCAGTCGAGGATGACGCCGATGCCCGCCGCATGGCAGCGGTCGACGAGAAGACGTAGGCCATCAGGTGGGCCGAAGCGGCTGGTCGGAGCGAAGAGACCGATCGGCTGATAACCCCACGAGCCATCGAAGGGGAACTCGCTCACAGGCATCAGCTCGATATGGGTGAAGCCGAGCTCCTTGACGTAGGGCACCAACTCGTCGGCCAGCTCGGCATACGAGAGATGGCGCCCACCGGCCCGGCGGCGCCACGAGCCGAGATGCACCTCATAGATGCTGATCGGCGCGCCGATGGCGTTGCGATGCGCGCGATGCCCCATCCAGTCGCCGTCGGTCCAGGAGTAGCCGCCCGTGTGCGTCACGCGAGAGGCGGTGCGTGGTGGCGGCTCCATCGCGAAGGCATAGGGATCGGCCTTGAGCGGCAGCATCGTGCCGTCGGCGGCCTTGATCTCGAACTTGTAGAGCGCGCCCTCGCCGAGGCCGGGGATGAAGATCTCCCATATGCCGGCGCCCGGGTGCTGGCGCATCACGTGGTAACGGCCATCCCAGTCGTTGAAGTCGCCGACGACGCTGACACGGCGTGCATTCGGGGCCCACACCGCGAAATGCACACCCGCGACGCCCTCATGCGTGATGATGTGTGCGCCGAGCTTGTCGAAGTTGCGGTAGTGCGTACCTTCGGCGAGCAAGTGGAGATCGAGCGAGCCGAGCACCGGGCCGAAGCGATAGGGATCGTCGATCTCGTGAACGCCGGCCCGGTCCGTGATGCGCAACCTGTAGGAATTCGAACCTGCGGGCAGCAGGGCTTCGTACAGCCCGGCATCGTGGACCTTGCGCATCGCAACAAGTCCGCGGCTGTCCTCGGTGATGAGTTCGGCGCTATGCGCGGCCGGCAGGAATGCGCGCACCAGCGTCGCACCGTGTTCGTCCTCGGCGTGCGCCCCGAGAAATCCGAATGGGTCGCGATGGTCGCCTGCGGCGATCGCTGCGGCGGCGGACTTATCCATGCGCAAGCGCCCTCGGAGAGTTTATGAGGCGGTCGGCATGCCTCATGTCAGCGGCTTAACATTCCAGATCATGTCGGCATACTGCTGCACCGAGCGATCGGACGAGAACTGGCCCATGCCTGCGACGTTGCGGATGGCCTTGCGTGTCCATGCCTCGCTGTCGAGGTAGAGGTCGCTGACGCGATCGTGCGCCGCCATGTACGCCTTGTAGTCGGCGAGTAGCATGTAATGGTCGCCACCGTCGAACAGCGAGTGGAAGATGGCCGAGTAGCGGCCGGGATCGCCGGGCGAGAAATGGCCGTTGCCGATCATGTCGAGTGCCTGATGCAGCTCGGGGTCGGTGCGGTAGAGCGCCCGCGGGTCGTATCCCTTCGCCTTCATCGCCACGACCTCGTCGGCACGCAGACCGAAGATGAAGATGTTGTCGAGCCCCACGGCCTCGGCGATCTCGATGTTGGCGCCGTCCCATGTGCCGATGGTCAACGCGCCATTCATGGCGAACTTCATGTTGCCCGTGCCGGATGCCTCGGTGCCCGCGGTCGAGATCTGCTCGGAGAGTTCGGTGCCGGGGATGATGATCTCCGCGATCGTGCCCTTGTAGTCGGGAAGGAAGACCACCTTCAGCATGTCGCCGATCGATGTGTCGGCGTTGATCTTGGCGGCGACGTCGTGGATCAGGCGGATGATGAGCTTTGCCATGTAATAGCCGGGAGCCGCCTTGCCGGCGAACACGACGACGCGCGGCGTTGCCGGCACCTCGCCAGCAAGGATGCGGTTGTAGCGCGCGATCACGCCGAGCACGTTGAGAAGCTGGCGCTTGTACTCGTGAATGCGCTTGATCTGCGAGTCGACGAGAGCGTCCTCGGGAATGGCGATGCCGGTGCGCTCGGCGATGAAACGCGCGAGGCGGCGCTTGTTCGCCTGTTTCACCTCGCGGAACCTCTGGCGAAAGGCCGCGTCGTCCGCCAGCGGCGCGAGGGCGGCGATCGCCGAGAGATCGCGCGGCCACTCCTCTCCGACGTGCTCTGTGATGAGGGCGGCGAGGCCTGGATTGCACTGCTTCAGCCAGCGCCGCGGCGTCACGCCGTTCGTGACGTTGACGAACTTGCCCGGGTACATGCGCACGAAATCCGGGAACATGTTGTCGCGCAGGAGTTCGGTGTGCAACTTGGCGACGCCGTTGACCTTGGTGCTGGCGACAATGGCGAGGTGTGCCATGCGCACGGACTGGTCCTTGTCCTCGACGAGGCTCAGCGCATAGGTCTTGCCCGGGTTGTCCGGAGCGAAGGCGCGCACGCTTTCGAGGAAGCGGACGTTGATGTCGAAAATGATCTCGAGATGGCGCGGCAGCAGCGCGCGCATCATCGCGACCGGCCAGCGCTCCAGCGCTTCGGGCAGCAGCGTGTGATTGGTGTAGGCGAAGGTGCGCGAGGTGATGTCGAAAGCGTGCTCGAAGTCGAGGCCGTGCACGTCGACGAGCAGGCGCATCAGCTCGGCGATGGCGAGTGCGGGATGCGTGTCGTTGAGCTGGATGACGGCCTTGTCGGGCAGCGCGTCGAGCGAGTCGTTGTCGAGCAGGAACTGCGCCAGGATGTCCTGGATGGAGGCCGCAACGAAGAAGTACTCCTGCTTGAGGCGCAGCTCGCGGCCTTCATGCGTGGAGTCGTCGGGATAGAGGATCTTCGAGAGCACCTCGGAGGTGATCTTTTCTTCCGTCGCCTTGATGTAGTTGCCGCGATTGAACGAGCCCAGATCGAAGTCAACGTTGGCCCGCGCGGTCCACAGGCGGAGGTTCGTCACGGTTCCATTGCGATAACCGGCGATCGGGAAGTCGTAGGCGTTGGCGAGCACGCTCTGCGACGGCGTCCAGGTGCAGGTGCGCCGTCCGTCGGCTCCCGTCTCACAGAGACAGGTGCCGCCGAAGTTCACCTCGAAGGTACGTTCGGGACGGCGGAACTCCCACGGGTTGCCATCCTTCAGCCAGTTGTCGGGATGCTCGACCTGGCGGCCATCCTCGATCGCCTGGCTGAACAGTCCGAACTTGTAGCGCAGGCCATAGCCGCAGCCCGGCAGCGAGAGAGTGGCCATCGATTCGAGGAAGCAGGCGGCGAGCCGGCCGAGTCCGCCGTTGCCGAGGCCCGGATCGTGCTCGAGATCGGCGACGGCGTCGAGATCCTGCCCGAGATCGGCCAAGGCGTCGCGCGTATTCTCGAGCATGTCGAGATCGATCAGGTTCTTGATCAGGCTGCGACCGAGCAGGTACTCCATCGAGAGATAGTAGACGTGCTTGGCGTTCTCCGCCCGCGACTGGCGATTGGTGTTGATCTGGCGCTCGGAGAGCACGCCGCGCAGCAGGAACGAGAGAGCGTAGAACCAGTCGTGCACGGTGGCTTCCGCGGGATCGGTGCCGACAGCGTGCACGAGGTAGTTGACGAGCGCACGCTTGATCGCCGCCGCATCGCTGAGCTCGACCAGATAGTCGGATTGCGAGCGGGGATCGAGCAGCGCCGGCAGCGGCTGGTTCAGCACCGTGCGATCGAACGTCGCGTCGGCATCGCCACTGGAGGGGCGAACGCTCGCATCGGCCCCCGCATGCCTGGAACGTTCCTCGCCTTCGCCAGCGCCCGCCAACCTGCGCAACGCCTTGCGCCAAACCTTCTCGCTCACGAGCTTTCCCCAGCACGCCCTGTTTCGGGCTGTTCAATGGTTACCGCGCGACCGTTCGATGCACCCGCCGGCGCCAGCCGGCCGTAGATCCCGCGATACGCTTCCGCGGCCCTGGACCAACTGAAATCCTGCTGCATTGCACGCCGCTGGGCAAGTCGCCATGCCGTTTCGTCTGCCCGCAGGCGGACGGCCCTCAGCACGGCATCGAGCAGCGAGTCGGGTGTGCTGGCGTCGAACAGGAAGCCTGTTCCCGCAGTCGGGTCGCTCGTCGAGATGTCGCGGATCGTATCGGCGAGGCCACCCGTCCGGCGCGCGATCGGTAGCGTACCATAGCGCATGGCGTACATCTGGGTTAGGCCGCAGGGTTCGAACCGCGAGGGCATCAGGAACATGTCGGCGCCCGCGATCAAGCGGTGGGCCAGTGTTTCGTCATAACCGATACGGGTCGCGATGCGGCCCGGCGGAACCGGCAGGGTGCGCAGATGATGCTCGTATCCCGCGTCGCCGGCCCCGAGGATCGCGACCTGGATGCCGCGCTCGGCCAAGGCCCCGAGGATGTCGATCACCAGATCGACGCCCTTCTGCGCGGTCAGGCGCGTCACCATCGAGATGAGCGGCGCGCCGGTGTCCTCGTCGAGTTCGAGGTCGCGCTGGAGTGCGGTCTTGCACGCGGCTTTACCCGAGAGGTCGCCGTCGTTGTATGGCGCCGGAATGTGCGGGTCCGTTGCAGGGTTCCAGGCCCGCTCGTCGATGCCGTTGAGTACGCCTGAGAGATCGTGAGCGCGCGCGGTGAGGAGGCCCTCCATCCCGTAGCCGAATTCGGGCAGGCGGATCTCCCCAGCGTAGGTCGGGCTCACGGTCGTGATGCGATCGCAGAACGCCAGACCGGCCTTCAGCATCGAGACGTGGCCGTGAAACTCCAATCCTTCGAGGCCGAAGGCATGGCGCGGCAACTCGAGTTCCGCAAGAACGCCTGCCGGGAACAGCCCCTGGTAGCGCATGTTGTGGATGGTGAAGACGGATCGCGTGTTCGGCGCGCCCGACATGCGCAGGTAGGCGGGGGCGAGGCCCGTCTGCCAATCGTTGGCGTGCAGTACGTCGGCGCGCCAGTCGAGGCCAGACGTGCCCGATGCGATCCGCGCCGCGGCGAGCGACAGCGTGGCGAAGCGGAGATGATTGTCCGGCCAGTCGTTGCCGGCCGCATCGGTGTAGGGGTTGCCGCGCCGCGCGAAAAGGGGCGGGCAGTCGAGCAGCAGCAGGGGCAGGTCCGTGTCCGGCATGCGCGCCGAGAAGAGCGTGACGCTGTGACCGCCGAGAAGCGGGCCGAGTTCGGCGGCGCGGTCGACGTCTCGGGCCGCGTCCATCGCTTCTGGGTATGCGGGCAAGAGCAGGCGAGTTTCTACGCCGATGTCATTCAGTGCGGCGGGCAACGCCGCCGCCACGTCGGCGAGGCCACCTGTCTTGACGAGTGGATACGCCTCGGAAGCGGCGAACAGTATTCTCAACGGTCGGTCCCTCGGGTGCTTGGTATCCATGCGATGCGACAATGTTAGGGGGCTGTCAATATGCTGGCCTGAGCGCACTTCGATCATCGCGTGCACGCAGTTAAGGCAGTTGGTGCCCATCGAACTGCGGCCGCGTGCCGCGCTCGGGCCTCTATGCTTCTGCGCAACAATCACGATTGGCAGGCGACGCGATCACGGCCCGTCGATTGCATCGCCGGTCACAGGCGGGAAAACGCCCCTTCGCCCCTGCCTCGACGGGTAGGCGCTTGGTAACGTGCGCGCAACGAGCAGGCCCGGGCGGTGCCGCGCGTCGCTTTGGCTGTGCTGGTCATCGCGGGCGATTCGACCTGCTGGAGCATGCGTGCGATTGCTTCGCACAGCATGTTTGCCGGCACGGGCGGCACCTTCGGCGTGCCGCCTTTCAACGAATGGGATCGCCTCGCTCGCGCAATCTATGGGGCGCGAAGCGAGAGCGGGACCGCGCGACGTAGGAGGAATTCGAGGATGGTGAGAAACGCTTGCTATGCGCAGTCAGGCGGCGTGACGGCGGTCATCAATGCCTCGGCCGCGGGCGTCATCGAGACGGCGCGGCGCAACAGCGACAGGATCGGCAAGGTCTTCGCGGGGCGCAACGGCATCATCGGCGCGTTGACCGAAGATCTGATCGATACCTCCGTCGAGAGCGACGATGCGATCGCGTCCCTGCGCTATACGCCGGCCGGGGCGTTCGGCTCGTGCCGCTTCAAGCTCAAGGATCTCGAGGCGAGCAAGCGCGAATACGATCGCCTCATCGAGGTCTTCAAGGCCCACGACATCGGCTACTTCTTCTACAACGGCGGCGGCGACAGCGCCGACACCTGCTTCAAGGTTTCCCAGCTCTCCGAGCGGCTCGGCTATCCCGTCCAGGCGATCCACGTGCCGAAGACGGTCGATAACGACCTGCCAATCACCGACACCTGTCCGGGGTTCGGCTCGGTGGCGAAGTACGTCGCTGTTTCAACGCGCGAGGGTTCGTTCGATCTGCGCTCCATGTCGCGGACATCGACGAAGGTTCTCGTGATCGAGGTGATGGGGCGTCATGCCGGCTGGATCACCGCCGCTGGCGGGCTCGCTGCGGACGACGAGTATGATATTCCGATCGTCGTCGTGCTTCCCGAGGTCGCGTTCGACGAGGCGAGGTTTCTCGCCAAGGTGAAGGAGAAGGTGGATCGCTACGACTACTGCACGGTTGTCGTGTCGGAGGGCGCGCGCCATGCCGATGGCACCTTCCTGGCCGAGCAGGGCACGCGCGATGCGTTCGGCCACGCCCAGCTCGGCGGCGCCGGCCCCGCCGTAGCACAGATGATCCGCCGCGGGCTCGGCTACAAGATGCACTGGGCCGCCGCCGATTACCGGCAGCGCGCCGCCCGCCACATCGCGTCCGCTACCGACGTCGCGCAGGCGTATGCGGTTGGCGCGGCGGCGGTCGAGTATGCGCTCGCTGGCGAGAACTCCATCATGACGACGATCGTCAGGACGTCGTCCAATCCCTATGCCTGGGAGATCGGCAAGGCACCGCTGTCGCAGGTCGCCAACGTGGAGCGACACATGCCGCGGGACTTCATCAGCGAGGACGGCTTCTCGATCACCCAGGCGTGCCGCGAGTATCTCTCGCCTTTGATCCAGGGCGAGGACTATCCGCCGTTCCGCAATGGTCTGCCGCGCTACGTCATGCTGAAGAACGAGGCCGTGCCCCGCCGGCTCCCGGCGTTCACGCTCTGAGCAGCGGAAGGGAACTCACGGGCGACCCGAGGGAGGGAGACGAAGCCATATTCGGCCGCTGGAGAAGCCCCGCGCTATTGTGAGCCTCCGCCGCCTTGCCGCTTCGACATGAACTCTTCGCGCGCCTTGCGGTCGGCCCAGGCCCGCGCGCGCGCCTCGTCCTCCGTCTCGGCGGATTTAACCCGAGCGCTCGCTGCCGCTTGCGCTTCCGCACTCGCCCGCGCCGCTTCCTCGTCACGCTTTTTCTGCTCGGCGGCGGCGCGTGCTGCATCGCGTTTGCGACGCTCGGTCTCGGCGAGCTCTCTCTCTTTGCGCGCGTTCTCTTCCTGCGCTCGTGCCTGCTCACGAGCGGCTTGTGCACCCGGATCAATCGGCGGCGCCTCGCGACGAACCGGGGGGCTCTCGGTGGGCGCAGGCCCGTTCGCGCCGAGCGATTGTGGGTGATTGGAGAGCCAAGCCGCCGCCAGGGCGACGCCGCCAAAGACGAACAGCACAAGCCCGATCAGCAACGTCCGATGGGGGCCGGCCGTGCGTTGCGGGACCGTGACCGGGCCGGGCTGCGTCGTCGCGCGACCAGACGGGGCGCTGCGATCGCGAACCCGCGGCGCGCTTTGCGGCGGCACAGGCGTGTGAGGCTCTGCCGCGGCCGGGGGGGGGGGAAGGGCGGGCGGGGGGGGGGGGGGGGCGGGGTGCGCCCACGGCCCCGGGTAGACACGAAAGAGGGG
>OEIV010000387.1_pt1 | contig 24504 bp, 15 predicted proteins | sample 1539231 | NCBI WGS metagenome assembly OEIV01 (sample SAMN03794762, study PRJEB22550) | activated sludge metagenome | feature: wastewater treatment plant; material: activated sludge; isolation source: Wastewater treatment plant of a petroleum refinery complex | place: Argentina: Buenos Aires ... | reverse complement strand
GAAGCATCTTAGCATAAGCTCTGGCAATTTTAATTCCACCAACATCCGGAGAAACAACTGATAGATTTTCTGATAAATTGCTTAAATGATTCAAAAATATTGATGATCCATAAAGATGATCAACCGGAAGATCAAAAAAACCTTGAATCTGTGAAGCATGCAAATCCATTGTCATTACTCTATCTGCACCGGCCTCAGTAATAAGATTAGCCATTAACTTTGCTGTTATTGAAACACGAGGCTGATCTTTTCTGTCTTGTCTAGCATAACCAAAATATGGGATAATTGCTGTTATCCTTTTAGCAGAGGCTCTTCTGGCTGCATCGATCATAATTAAAAGTTCAAGTAAATTTTCAGCAGGAGGATTAGTTGATTGAATTAAAAAAACTTCTCTTCCTCTAATATTCTCACCAAACTTCACCCAAATTTCACCATCACTGAACCTTTTTAATTCAAGCATTCCTAATGGTATACCAATGGATTCAGCAATTTTTTCTGCTAACGGAAGATTTGAGGTTCCTGCAAAAATCATGTAACCACTTGATGACATCGGTACTGCTCTATAAAATTAAAAATAGGTGCTAAATATAACCAAAGAGGTAAGTTATGTCAATAAAATTAACCACTTACAGTACTATAAGATAATTTAATCTTTCTTCTTACGTATTAGAAAGAAAATAACAATTATTAAGACTAAACCGGCAAGAATATATATCCAATAAGGTGTTTCTTTTAGTTTAAAAGGCTTAAATGTAACTGAAATAGTTTTACCTCGACCTATTTCAGATAAAGAGTATGACCAGGTTAAATTATTACCACTCTTATTAGTTGCGTTGTGGGTGATAATATCGCCACGGATTTCATAGTTATAGGTTACGCTATATGCACTCCCATCTATTCCGAAGCCTGTGGTGACTGGTGGTATAAATTGTGAAAATATTTTTTGGCCGGATGCACCATCTTCTAGAAGAAATCTAGACTGAGCAAAGGCATTAGCAGTATTTAAAGAGTCAACATAATTAAAGCTCAATTCTATATTAGCATGAACTGTAGAATCAATTGTATCTGAATAAGTTGTTACATTAATAATATTTACAAATTCCGAAGAAAATTCTTCTCGAATTGAATCTGGATTAAATATTTCAAGATTTAATATTGTTGCCACACTACTTGTATCTGAAAATTTCATCCAATAATTAATTTGCATATTTCCTGAACCATCAGGATAAATTGTTGTATTCTGAACGTAGTTTAAACAGCCTGTTATAAACAGCACTGATAGCAGTGAAGATAGTATGAGCTTTTTCAATTTGTTGATTTCTTCTAATTAAGTATTGAATTTTTAATTAAACCAAATTTATAGAACATTCTATAATTATTCATTATGTTTGGCACTAAAAATTAGGAGATTATTTTGCCTACTTATGATTATAAATGTTTAAAGTGTGATAAGAGATTTGAATTTTTTCAGTCGATGATGGATGAACCACTAGAGAATTGTCCGGATTGTAATGGAGAATTAAAAAGATTAATTGGTTCTGGTGCAGGTGCTATATTTAAAGGTACCGGCTTTTATCATACAGACTATAAAAATTCAGCCAGATCTTCTGATGCAAAAGGATCAGAAAAAACTAAACCCACAGAAAAAATATCCAAGGAAATTAAAACAGAGAAAAAAAGTACTACTGATAAATAAATTTCATCAGTAGTATTTTCAAAATTAAAAATCTGCCCCTATGGAGAAATAAAAAATAGGTTTAGCAAATCTGTTTGCATTGTATGCCCATGCGATATCAAATCTTGTTAGAAAACCAATGAAATAAACTCTAGTACCAACACCTGTACCCATAAGCAGATCATTAGTTTCCAAATTTCCAAGTTCATTTCTTCTAAATAACTGGATTGCACTTGTATTATTCCAAGCTGTTCCCGCATCAATATAAGCTACACCAAGTATGTTACTAAATAAAACTGGTAGTGGTCCTGGAACCAAATATCGAATTAAAGGAAATCTGAGTTCGTAATTCATTAAAAAATATTTTGAACCGATTTGCTCAGAATAGTTATAACCGCGTAATGGTAGAACTGCAGTTAAAAATGCATAATCACTTGTTGATTCTATTGGTATCTCAGAAGTTGCAAAGGATCTATTTATCCAATTCTCTATACCGCCAAGGAAAAATCTTTGTGAATTCGGACCACCTGAATAACCACCCGAAAACCTTATAACAAATGAATAATCTGTCCAGAATCTTAAATAAGTTCTGTAATCAAAGGTTAGCGAATAAAAACTTAGTTTACTATCACTAATACCAGGATTACCATATGCTTCGATTCTATACCTAGTACCTTGAATTGGAGAAGTGTAACCCCACATAACATTATCATGAACAAATGCTATTGAGGGAACAACATAAGAAGCCTCATCAGAAGGGACAGAAAGATTATCCAGATTTTCTCCTTTTACATTTAACCATGTCAGTCCTCCATCAAACCTGTAAAAACGATTTAATGGCACACTAGCAGAAAGACTAAGTCCAAAACTTCTGTATCGATATAGATTTATGTAATTCCCTCTTACCAAATTCACAAAACGAGCAGTATGAAATCCTTGCACACCATAATCAATCTTTCCTCCTAAATAATAATAGGCAAGCCCGTAATCACTATTCTTTAAATCAATCTGTAATCCAGTAACACCGACTATTCTATGTTCTCCGAGTACGTCACTAAAAGAAAGAACTGTTGAACCAATTAATCCATAAAAAGTACTATAACCAGCATTGGCATATATTAAATCCGGACCAAATGTAATTTTATATTTATTTACTCTGTAATTACCATCTGTATCTAAATTATCTTTAGGAATAAAAAGTGAGTCGTTGGCATAGACTTTTTCTTTTGATGAATCTTCTTTTCCGAATACAAAATTGGAAAAGTCTTTACCTACATTCTGAGATGATGAGTCAACTTCAACAACATCCCCTGTAAATATTTTAATTTCATCATCTTCCGCAGGTAAAACATTTTTTACATTATTTTCTTCTACAACTTCTTTATTTTCAGATTTTTTGTTTCTCAACTCTTCAAGTTTTGTGAAATATAAAGTTGGTGGTAGAGTATCAAGTTCTGTTTTTGGTTCGAAAGGATTATCTAGCATAAAAAGATTAAACACTGATTCATAAAGCGTTGAGAAAACTAATTTCTTGGTATCCTTTGATAAAGACAATTGATAAAGACCACTTATAGAATTTGTAATAGGTTTTAGTGGTGTACTGATTACTAAATCATCTGACTTAATTGATTTAGTGTATATATTATTTATTCCGTTAAGATCAGAAATAAGAATTAGATTTTCACCGTTTACTTCTTCTCTAGGTGAAGTTTCATCGCTTAATGGAAGATCTGTAATTCTAACAATTTTAGCATCGGCAAGAACATATTTGTATATATCCTTTTGTGTATAATTATGTTGTGATATCTTAAAATCAGGAGGTAATTGCTTTCCGTCTAATTTATCGACTCTGTCTGATGAAAAATAAATCGCTTTATCATCATAAGACCATGAAGGATCGAAATCACTAAAGATATCTTTAGTTAAATTTATTATTTCTTGAGTTTCAAAATTGTATGTATATAAATCAGACTGTCTTGCATCTTGACCGATAAAGGCAAGATACTTGCCATCATTAGACCAGTTTACACTTTCCACAGCATCAAATTTAATATTTAGAATTTCACGATCTCCGGATTCTACATCAAATATATAGATTGCATCAAAACCACTGCGTTTTGCTGAAAGAGCTATTTTGGTTCCATCAGGAGACCAAGTTAGTCCTGGAGTTAAAATATTTAATTCTTCAAAATCCGGAATTTGATTTCCTTCAACAATTCTCTCTATGGTCTTTCCTGTTAATGCATCCATTAAATAAAGACCCCAGTAATAATCGCGATTTGATATAAATGCTATTTTATCTCCTTGTGGTGAAAGCGTTGGAGAAGTATTATAAAATCCTTTATCCTTTTCAGGATCAGTCAATCGTTTTGCAAAATCTTCCGGATCATCTCTTACAGCAACATCTGGCCAAAAAGTTTTTTTGATATCTTTTCTCCATCTTTCGCCAAGCTCTTTAGTATCTATGCCAAGTGTGGCTTTTATACCTTCTTCAACGCTGCCAATACCTTTTATTTTATTAACCAGTTCACCAATTTTTTCTTTACCATATTTATTTGCGATATAATAAAAAACAGATTGTCCTCCGCGATATGCAAAATATCCACCGAGCTGATTTATCTCAGGAAGATATTCACTTACTGAAGCATCGCGGATAAACATATCTGTATCAACATCCCATCCAAGGGCCTCGTATTCAGCTAATCCCTCGCTAAACCATAAAGGGAATTGTAAAGTTATATTATTGGCTATAATATTTTGAATTGATCCTCCATAAAACATATCATTCATTACGGCGTGCACAAGTTCATGATGAATAAGATGGCGAAATTGTTTATAAGACCCGGTAAATTGTATTACTACTCTGTTTTTAAATAGCTCAGTAAAACCCTGTATCCCTTCACTTAAATATTGATCTATTACATTTGTTTCTTGAAATGCATTTTGAGAATTATAGATAATTATTGTTACTCTATTATTTAGCCTATAGTTAAGTGTATTTTGAATTGAAGCTACAGCATCCTCTGCCGATTTCGCTGTAAACTCTGTCAGCGTTTCTCCATCCTGTGAAAAGTATATATCAAAATGTTTAGTTTGGATATAATACCAATCATAATCTTTTATATGTATTTTATTTTTTCCAAACTGACCAAAAACAGCAGTGGAAAGTAAAACCATTAAAAATAAAAAAAGTTTTAGTACTTTCATTTTATTCCTTAAAATCAAGAATAATAAAATCTAATTCAGATCTTTCTTCGTCAACTCGGATAAGCTTAACATGAATTTTATCACCTAGCCGATATTGTTTTTTAGTTCGCTTGCCGACAATTGCATATTTTTTTTCATCGTGGATGTAATAATCATCATCCAGATCTCTTAATCTTACAAGACCTTCAGCAAGTATATCCGTAATTTTAACAAAAATTCCAAAATTTGTAATACCAGAAATTATTGCCGAAAATTCATTTCCGAGATGATTTCGAAGATATTCAATTTGCTTTTGTTTTACGCTAAATCTCTCAGCTTCTACAGCATTTCTTTCTGTTGCGGATATATTGTCGCAAATTTCTTCTAATTGTGCAAGTGAGTACATCTCCCCGCTTTTTAGGTTTTTATAATTAAATAATAATCGATGCACTATTAAGTCGCTGTACCGTCTTATAGGAGAAGTAAAGTGAGAATAGTACTTGAAGCCCAGTCCATAATGTCCAATATTATCCGGGGAATAAACGGCTTTAGCCATTGAACGAATTGCAAGTTCATTTATTAATGCTTCTTCCTCTTTACCTTTTACCTGATTTAGAAGATTTTGAAATCCGATAGATTTTGATGAAGAATTTGGATCAAAAGAATAACCAAGAGTTTTTACAAAACGAGAAAATTCTACTATCTTTTCCTGATCTGGCAGATCATGAATACGATAGACGAATGGTTTTACTGGACCTGATTTAGGAATTGCAATTTGCTGTGCAACCAGTTTATTGGCTAACAGCATAAATTCCTCAATGAGCATATTACTTTGTTTCGTTTGTTTAATCATTATTGAAATAGGAACACCATTTTCATCCAGATTAAATTTTACTTCAGGAGAAATAAAATTAAAACTGCCTTCCCGCATTCTTTTTTTTCTAAACTGCTCAGCAATTTTATTCAGGAGTAAAATATCCTCAACCAAATCTCCGGCCTCATCTTCAATCACTTTTTGAGCTTCATCATAGGTAAATCTTCTTTTACTATTTATAATAGTTTTTTCGATGGAATAATCAATAATTTTTCCCCGAGTTGTCATTTCAACAATAACTGAATAAGTTAACCTATCTTCGTTGGGAACAAGTGAGCAAATTTGATTTGATAATTTTTCCGGAAGCATTGGAATCACTCTGCCTACAAAATAAACACTGTTACCTCTTTCGTTGGCTTCTACATCAAGCGGGGAACCTTTTTTTACATAGTGCGAAACATCTGCTATATGAATTCCAACTGACAAATTTCCGTTTTCTAATTTTTCAATAGACAAAGCATCATCAAAATCTTTTGCATCCTCCGGATCAATTGTAAATACATTTTTACTTCGATAATCCAAACGTTTTTTAATTTCTTCTTTCGGAATTGCACTAGCAATATTTTCAGCTTCACTTAATACAGCAGAAGGAAACTTATATTTCAGATCAAACTCACGAGCAATAGAGATAATATCCGTATCGTGTGTCCCGGATTTACCAAGTACTTCAATAACTTCCCCTTCGGGGTTAAGCATTGATGTATCCCAAGCTAATTTGCCTACAACAACTTTATCTCCGTTTTTAGCGCCATTAAGCTTAGATTCATTTATATAAATATCTCTGTGCAGCTTCGGATCATCTGGTGAAATAAAAAAGAATGATTTAGATTTTTTTATTATCCCTACATACTCTTTACGTTTTCTTTCAGCAACATTTACGATTTGCCCTTCAATGTTCTTCCCTTTTTGTTTAGCAAATAATTCAACTTCTACAATGTCGCCGTCAAACGCAGTTCCAATATTTCTGGCAGCAATAAAAATATCACCATGTTTTTCATTATTAATATTTACAAACCCAAAACCATTACGGTTTATTTCCAGCCTTCCTTTTAACCTGTTTGATTGCGGAAGTTTGTTAAGTTGAAATCTTTTTCCTGTTCTGATCAGAAAGGATTCTTCTTCTAATTTATTAAGTGCAGCTTTAAGCGAAGCATATTCGTGATCTGAATTAAACCCAAGTTTATCTGCAATATCTTTGGATTTATATCCTCTGCCTTGATTTCTGTTAAAAAAGGCTTTTATTTCTTTTTTCATTAAAACTCAAAATTATATTTAAAACCACCTTCAAAAAAAAGTGGGTTATTTATTGATGATGTCTGATTCTCAGATTCTTTTCTTTCTACACGCAGTTGAAGTCTTTCAGTTATAGGATATTCCATTTTAACATTTGCACGGCTTAAATCCTGCAGTACTTCTGTTGAGCCGCCAATTTCATATTTAATTTTCCAGACTTTACCTATCAGATTAAACTTAGTTTCTGTGCCTGTTTGTCTTAACTGAAATCCAGTTACATAATTATCAAAATACTGATTTAATACTTCTCCTATAAGTGATCCCGCCAAAGCTGTTGTTGTTGAGGCAACTAAATTTTTATCATTCTGATTATCATCATCACCCGGAAACTTACCTATAATCAAGAAATACATTGCATCAGTTGCATTTTTTGTTGCATCCTTTTTATCCTCATCTATATTTTGCCTACCCATATATACGCCGATATTATTTTCATCCTTAATAAAATTTTGGTTTAATTCACTTAATGGTCCCTTTAGTTTGATTTTAACAGCAACCTCCTGCTCAGTGCCACCATTATTTGAGGTTGGAGGAATATAATAGTCTTTGTATGTAGATGTTATATCAATTAATGGGTTAGTTATTTTATCAAATTTTACTGTTCCGGATGTTGAAAAAGTTTTTATAAAACTAAGACTAGAACCTTCAAGAAGTTTAAGTTCACCGCCGGATCTTGTTTTGCCGTTTATTGACTCAAGAAAAAAATCACCATCCATAATTGCTACTAAATTCTGATCAAGCTCTTTAGATAATACAACAACAACTTCTGCTTCCGTATCAAGTTTAATATCAACAGTGTAATCAAATTGAGATACATTATTACTTTTATTTTGGATTGAATCTCTTTTGACAGTTGTTTCTATTAAACTATCCAGCTCACTAATCAACTTATCTATTTCTTTCTGACTCTGTGCATAATTATAGATAAAGCCAGACGAACTGGAATATGCAGATTTACTAAGTGGAATAACTATATCTGCCACAGTTACAGAAATCGGGAGATTAAGATAAGACCTTCCTCCTTTAGCAGAGTATACAATGTCACCACGTGTCTGCAATGCAACATCTCCGTAAACAAGCGGGTTTGCAGATTTAGAAATCTTATCAAGAACTTTTAGATCACCATTTATTTTGATTAAAGTTGAGTCTAATTTAAACTCATCAAGTTTAACAAATCCTTCACCTCTTAATGTTCCTCCCTGTTTTGTTCCAAATACATTTTGTAAAGTAATACTTTCGATAGTAATATCTTCATCATCAATCCATACTTTAGTATTTAAGTCATAATCAAGATTATTTTGAGTAATCTTAAATCTTGCATCGTTGATGCTAAAGTATCCCACTGCTACAGGTTTAGAGACTGTTCCAGTTATATAAATATCAGTTTCAAGTTTACCTTTTTGAAATTGTACATATGGCATAATGTTTTTCAGTGTACTTAAGTCAAACTCATCCGACTGAATCGATAGGTCAATCTCTTTTGTCGAATTAATAACAATCGAGTCTTTAGATGAAGTAATCATTAACGGAACAAACCCTGTAACTAACATTGTTGGTAAATCAGCATTCTCGGTCGAATCAAGAAATCGTACGTCTGTAGTTAATGTATTATCAGCGTAGTTAAAAATTGAATGTAGAGAACCAAAATTGCTTTCACCGTAAATTATATCCTTTGCAGATGCAGTGATTGAAAATTTAGGATCGTTAAAATTACCAGTCACTAAACCTTTAAGATTAATATCAGCATCAAAATTTTTCTGCTCAAATTTTCCTAATATATCCTCTGTTAGTTTCTTACCATTTAACGAGTCAATAGAAACGATTAAGTTATGATCTCCAGTTGGTCCAAAAGTACCATTTATGTTTAAAGTTCCATCTGCGGCGTACAACAATACATTTTTAAAGTAAATATCCTCTGCTGAATAGGTGAGCAACAGATCATTCCTATTACTAATATTAAACTGGTTATAATTGAAATCCAATTTCCTGATATTTAACTGCATTTCTGAATTAGTAAATAACAGATTTGCATCAATCTCACTTACAATATTTTCTTCATATTTCCCACTGGCTGAAAAATTAAGATCATGATTTAATAATGTAATTTTTGATTTTACATCATAGATGTTTCCACTAGCATAAATTCTATCAGAGTTAAATTCTATATCTGCATTTATATTTCCGGCATATCCATCAACCAGATGATTAGAAACACTGCAAATAAGATTTGTGTTTAGAAGGAAATAAACATCTTCATCATTCCAGTATTTCAGATAATCTATTTTGGAATTAAGTGAAAAGCTTAAAGAATCATTTGATGATTCCATAAAGCCACGCATCTGGCCATCTAATTGTAACTGGGCATCACCAATATCTAAATTCATCGCTTCTTTAAAGTCCAATAAATACTCTAATGAAAAATCCTGAATAGGGCTTTGATCGTTTGATATCAAAGTATTTGAAATTAAACTTTCTGTAGTATCTTTTTTAAACATAGGATCAATTTTATTTTTAATAGCAGTACTTATTATATCAGACTCGCGTCCAAGTGCAGTTCCTAAAGATGTAATCAGGAAATCACCACTAATCGTAAAATCAGCAATGTCTGAAATTAAATTAATTATCTTCTTGCCGCCATCATTTCTACGGATATCCATAATTAACCTGGTACTATCTATATCAAATTCTAAAAATCTAGAGTTCTGAATATCAGTTACAAGAAATAAATCCATACTATCCGGATTAAACCCCTGTCCGCTTGCTTCAAGTGAGAGATTTAACTCGGAATCAAGTGATTCATTATTCAGTAGCTTTGAAAGATTTATACCACTCATCCTACCTTTTATATCGTAGATAGGATCATCTGTATTACTAAAATCTAGATTTGCAAGCAACTCTGTTGATGTTGAATCTGATGAAAGAGACAGAGTTGTTGTGATCATACCATTTTCTGCATTAGAGCTAATGTTAATCTCATCAAAATATTTTTCTCCAAACCTGGATGACACAGCGTCCATTGAAAGATCTAACTTCATTTTTTGAGGTTCAAATCCAACACCGCTGATTTTTATTTCAGAATTCAAATCTGTTGAGATGGAAGTGAAAGGGCCAACGTCAAGATTTTTTGTGATTATTTTTGCATCATAGATCATTTCCGGAGATCGCAAATCAATAGTAGCTGTTCCATTCAAATTTCCTTTATCAGTTCTCATAGCAAAAATCGTTTTGAAATCTAATGGTCCGCCGAAATAAGTCAATGTATCAATCTTAAAAACACCGAATTCCATATACTCCGGCAATTCTAAATCTCTTAACAATTTATTAGGATCAGATGGATCTACGTAAGAATCAGTTATATTTATATCAAAATTCATCTTATCTGCATCTAGTAAATTTTTAAGAACGCCTTTTGCCTTAAGAGATGTGTTATTATAATTAATTATAAATTTCTTAAGCAATAACTCACTAAAAGTTCCCGAACCTTCTAAATCTGCAGAGATTATTCCATCAAACATTTTCATTGCAGGAACGTAAGTTGTAACATCATCAACAGTTAATTTTGGCGAAGTAAAACTTAGCCTAACCGGTGCAGTCTCAAGTTTTTCCAGTGAAAAATCTTCTAAGAAATCCACTCCTAATATTGCAGCACTTAATTCAACATCAGAATCTCTTGTAATTAAATGCAGTTTATTTACACCTGCTAATTGTGGTGTAAGTAAAATACTTCCGCTTAAATGCTGAAGCTGAAAAAAATTAAAGTTCGGATTAAAAGAAATATTATTTATTGTAAGCCTGTAAGTATATTTATTTAAATCAGCAAAAGCATTGAAAGAAACATTTAGATCCTTAATGCGTAAATCTTCAGTTGTTAAACTTTGATAGTTTTCTGTACTTCCAACTTTATCATACCGCTGCATTGAAAAATCAACATTTGTCAATGCAAAGTCTGCAACTTCAATTGTAAATGGAAACTCAGACGTAGTAGTATCTTCGGGCTCTGTTGATGGAGGGAATATTTTAAGTAGATTTAATTCTCCATCACTTTCTTCAACAAGTTTAATTTTAGCATCTTTTAATTCAAATTTTCTAACATAGATATTTTTGAAAAGAATTTTTAACGGACTTGTTCTAAGTTCAATATTTCCTGCTGAAACAACTGTATCGTTCTGCAAAGAAGTTAAAGTAACATTTTTTATTAAAAGTGAAGTAAAGATTGTTCCATCAATCTGCTCAATTGATATTTTTCCGTTTATCTCGCCATTCACAATTTCAACTACTGTATCCCGAAGCCAGTCTTTAAATAAGGAAGTTTGAGAAACGCCAAAGAAAATCATAAGAAGCATAAAGATTCCCACAAAGGTGTAAACAAAAATATTTACACCAAGGCGTAAGGCTCTTCTGCCTTTGCCAATGATCTTTTTTGTTTCTTCCTGTATCTTCTTTTCGTCCACTAATCTTTATATCGTTCTTTAATAATTTTAATAATGTTTGATGTTGACTGATCGTTTACAAAGTTTATTGTTTTAACTTCCCCGCCATTTGTTTCAACTATTTCTCTACCAACAATTTTTTCTATCGCCCAGTCTGCTCCTTTAACAAGTACATCCGGAACCAGTTCAGAAATAATTTCAGCAGGAGTATCTTCATTAAAAAAGGTTACATAATCAACAGGTTTTAAATTTGATACAATAAATGCCCGTTCATCTTGTTTGAGTATCGGACGTTTATCACCTTTAATGCTTCTGATTGATGAATCTGAGTTAAGCGCAAGTATTAGAACATCACCCATCTCTTTAGCTTTAACAAGATAGTCAACATGTCCTGAATGAATTAAATCAAAACATCCGTTTGTAAAAACTACTTTTTTACTTTGCTGCTTTAATTGTTCTCTTATCAGTTTAATTTCCGCTCGTGATTTTATGTTACTCATTTGTTTTCTCGCGATACGGTATCAAATAGTTTATCTAAATCAATTGGTATAATTCCAACTTCTTCGCAGACTATTCCGCCTGCATAATTAGCCAGATATGAGGCTTCATAAATATTTGCCCCGGCAGCAAGCGCCATTGTTAAAGTTGAAATAACAGTATCACCTGCTCCTGAAACATCGGCCACTTTTCTCGCTTTTGTCGGCATTCTTTTTTCGGGTTTACCTTTTTCAAAAACTGCAATTCCGCCTTCACCAAGTGTTAGTAAAATATTTTTTGCATTAAGTTTTTTTAATAATGTGTTGCCGGCAAAAGAAACATCTGCATCGGTTTTAATTTTCATCCCGAGAATATCTTCAGCTTCTTTTCTGTTTGGTTTGAACACCGTAACATTTTTGTATTCATAGAAATTATTGAACTTCGGATCAACTGTAACAAGTTTTTTATTTTTATTTGCCAATTCAATTAATTGAGCTATGAGCGAAGATGTTAAAACTCCTTTATTGTAGTCCTGAAGAATAATTCCATCTAAATTTTTAATAATACTTTTTACATAATTAAATATTTTACTCTGGATATTCTGACTAATGGTTTCTTTGCTCTCCTTATCGATGCGTACTATATGCTGACTGTCTGCAATTACGCGAGTCTTTGCAGTAGTTGGGCGGCTTTCATCCTCGATAATTCCGTGATGAGAAATTTTTTGATCAGACAATAATGAATTAAAGATTGTTCCATAATTATCATAACCAATTATTCCGATTGGTTCAGCGATTCCATTAAGTGAAGAAATATTTAATGCAACATTTGCCGCTCCGCCAAAACGATAAAATTCATTTTCAACTTCCAAAACGGGAACAGGAGCTTCCGGAGAAATTCTTTTTACATCTCCCCAGAAATAAATATCAAGCATCATATCGCCAATTACAGCAATACGTTTTCCTTTAAAATTATTCTTTAAATGCTTTAATCTTTTTTCAGAAATTTTAATCATTTATAAGCCAGATTAGTTAATAAATTTGGCTTAAAAATAACTATAAAAAATGTGGGTAAAAAGTGGGGAAAATAAAGCTTACGTGTTAAAAGGGAATGGTTTGAGAACCATTCCCAAGATTCTAAAACTATTTAAGGATCATCATCTTCTTTGATTCAGAGTAATCATTAACCTGAAGTTTATAAATGTAAACTCCGCTTGCCAATCCTTTTGAATTAAACTGAACTTCATATCTGTTCGCTTTTTGATACTCATTTTTTAGTGTTGTTACTTCCTGGCCTAATATGTCAAACACTTTTATCGTAACAATTCCATCTTTAGGTAATGCATATCTTATAGTTGTTATTGGATTAAAAGGATTAGGGTAGTTCTGATATAACTCATAACTAATAATTGGATTTGTTGGTGTTCCTGGTTTATAAGTCAATCTTGGAAAATTATTCTTATACTCTTCAATTACTCCCTGAACTATTTCTCTTGTAACAGTTATTGAGTTGAGTGCATCTGTTCCTCTTCCAACTACATATGCAGCAATAATATCAACAGGTTCATTTGATTTTAATTTGAATGGTCCGGTGCTTAATAAATTTCTTGTATCTGCTGCGACAAATTCTATCCAACCAACCTGGGTAACAGGATCACCGGAAAACCAGAGTCGATTATTTACTTCACTACAATTTATTCCACCTAATACCTGGCCATAACTAAAGGTACAAGGATCCAGATAATCACCAAAAACAGTTTTACCCATTAAATTATTCCTTATAGTTAATGCTGTATTTGGATCATTAAGCCAAGGATCACCACCGATATAAAAATTGTGTGCATATATGTCCTGATTTCGACTAGCAGAAAAATGTAGGGCTCCTAGAAATTCACCTAACTTATTGTAAGCAGTATCAGTATTTAAACCTGTTTTAACAACTGGACCCTGTAATAAAGTTGTAAAGAAAGCCGGCGGATTATCTCCATAACCATAATCCGGATCTTCTGGTCCATCATTATAGACCATTCCGGAATTTAATAATGTATCACAACCAACCCTATCATCTTGTGCTTCACCTAAATCCGGATCAGCCCAAAATCCAAAGTAAACTGAATCATAATCAACAAAACTTTTATTTAAAATCTTATATCTTAAAAACATTACATTTTCTAAACCTGGTTTATTTGATGTGAAAATGGTTTGAGCCACTTCAATATCTTTTGGTGGTACTCGCCATCTTCTTAATGAATCAGGAACTCCATCGTTATAAACACACCATACTGTTTCATCTCCAAGAATCATCGGCATATCTTCATTAGAATCCCAGACCCCATTAAAATTTTTATCCACTGGATTATAAACTCCATCATCATCACCATCGTAAAATTCTGCACCACGTTCTACTGCATCCTTCCAAACTTGCCAGGAGTTTCCAAAAGATTTATCCTCGGCCTTTAACACATAGAGAGAATTTCTTATATCTTTTGGGTCAGACCCAACATTGCCCGGAATATAATCTTCAACCAATGAAGCCGAAGCTACACCGTTTGACCAAATAGAATCATCATCCAATCCAGACATCATAAAACCACTTGAAAAAAGAAATACTCTATCATCAAACTTTCCACCGGGTTTACTGATAGTTAAATTAATTCCATCTTCCTTGATTATAAAATCATTATTTAAATCATAAGCTTCTATTGTGCCTGTTATCAAATTATATCCAATGGGATAATCAGTAGATGCGATTACGCCATCTTTATTTATTGGCATTTTAACATTGTTATTATCAAGTAAATAGACATCATAATTATCTAATGTCGGTGTATCAAACACATTTGCATATATACTGTCCCCTGCTGCTCCATCATCATGATTCCCATCATCAAACAATTCACCTGTTAACTTACCATCAGCAAAATCTACTAATACTTTACTCACTGATTCATCATCAATTATAAATGCTTTAACTGAACATTTGGTTTTTAGCGTATCACTGTTTGATCCAATCGAATAAATAATGTAAGGTGGAGTTTTAATCTCTTCAAACTTTTCGGAAATAAGAAATGTTAGATTATAATTATTTGTAAATCTTTGAGTAGCAAATGAAAGTATGGGTAAATTGTTATAATAGGTTGTGTTAAGATAGTTATCATCACCAATGTATTTTGTTAATTGTTTTTCAGGCTGCCAGGTGTTTCCAAAATCTTCACTCACGCGATAATAGATATTTGAGGTTTTATAAAATTGCTGGCCAGACCAAAGGGGATATATATAAGAGATGGAAGATTCTTTCTGATATGCTAACCAGATTTTATTGTCATTAGTTAATACTGCTTCTGAATACTTAATCAATAGTGGTGATTCAACAACGGTATTCGGGCTGCTCCAGGTTAAACCTCCATCGTCACTACTCAATTTAATTATCTTATTTCCGATTTGATTAACAAAAGCGATTAATCTCAGATCATCAATAGGTATTAAACTTGAAGAACTATTTGTCTGCGATGGAATAGTGAAAGTTGAATCACCCCAGGTATCGCCATTATCTATGCTTTTTCTAAACCAGCAAAATGAACCACTAGAAAAGTTCAGATATAATAAGCCGTTGGGTGAATTTGAAATATTTAAACTCCGAATAGTTCGACTGGGAGGTGGCCAACTATTACTGGCTGCCCGAAATTTTATAGGTGATAACCAGGCATTCCCATTGTCATCAGATCGTAAAACAGTTACTGTATCTCTATAAGATGTCCACGCCAAAATAATTCGGTCGCTGCTTGTCTTAATTACATTTAAGTGTAAATGCTCATACTGTGGTGCAAAATATCTCGATCTTTGTACAAAACTCTCCGGCTGCCACGTATTACCTAAATCTGTAGTTCGAATTGAAAAGATTGAATCCCCGGCTGAGTTTGCAAAAAAGAAAAGCAGTTCCTGATCACTGAATGCTACAACTGCAGATTCTTTTACATCTTTATATTTAGTTGGTATCCGTTTAAGATCAGTTATTTGAGAAAAACATAAAACAGAAAAAAAGAACAAATTAAAAACTATTAACCGCATAAAAGCCCCTATGGTATGATAGTGTAATCGAAACGTAATAAAATAATGTTAAAAAGTAAAGGAAGAAGTTACTTCTTTATATGAGCGAGTTCATTGCCGACTTTTAATCTTACCAATCCTTCAGAAGTTCCTATCCAAAGATTAATTCCATCAAAGTAAAGAGCGAGTATATTTGAGGTTGTAAGTTTTAACTCGTTAAGATCAACGGATGTAACTTTTTTTGTAATGCGGTTAATTAAATACAATCCTTTGCCGTATTCTTCTTTATCATTTTTTTTGAATTCATAAACTCCGGCCCAAATAAAATTTCCAGTTCTTGCTAGACAGTAAACGCCATTACCTCCGAGTCCGTTTGCTTTAGAGATTCTATCCCATCTAAGTTTTCTATCCCAAACGTAAATGCCGCCAAGATTGTATTCAGGTTCTTCTTTTGTAATAAACTCATCTGTGCCAAACCACACTTCTTTATTTGAAAAAACAAAATCAGAAACTGAAACAGAACTTCCTTCCTGGTTAAAATTTCTACCGCTGTTCTTAAAATAGTTCCAGGCAGTTTGGTCATCTATTTTTTTCTTAGATTCAAATTTGTGCACCCCTGACTCCACACCAAACCAGACAACACTATCACCATCAAAAGCTATTGTATTAAAATTATTTGTCTTTTCATCTGAGTTTATAACACGATTATAATCTGTGAACTTATTCGCCTTAACATCAAACACTGTTACATTTCTAAATCTACCAATCCACAATCTGTTTTTCTTTTCATCATATCTTAAGCTTCTAATCCAATTACCAAACTCGCCGCCCTGAGCAAATTTTCTTTTAGTCCACTTCTTAGTTTTTTTAGAATATATAAACAGTCCTTCGTTAGCACCAGCCCATACAAAATCTTTACTTGCAGCCACGCAGTGAAAAAGATCATTTTCAAGATTCCCGCTTTTGCTTGAAAAGTTTATCCACTTGCCATCTTTCATAGAGTACTGATAAATTCCCTGCCCGTATGTTGCAACCCAAATGGAAGTTCCTTCCTGCTTAATATCTGTAACTCGCGCACCTTCTAAAAAAAATTGCGATTCGATCTGGGCAAAAGAATTTGATGAGATTATAAATAGAAATGAAATAACAAATTTTATTTTTGATAGCATTATAACTGAGATTGTTTATCTATGATTATGAATGATAAGGATTTAATATTGTTAAATTAAATAATCATCTTATTTTCTAAAGATGATTGTTCTATCTCTTCAAAATCAGAATTAAAATATTCTTTAAAACCATTAAGAATTGATGTATTCAATTTAGCATAATCTATTTCAATGTTCAGTGCAGATTTTAAGTCCATAGTTGTTGATGAAATTTCCTGAAGCATTTCATTTCTTTTCTCATCTGCAACGTTAAGATAGTCAACTATTTTCTTATGATACTCACCACAGAGAATTGATCCGTGTTGAAGAATTACATTTCCTAATTTTCTTTGAGCACTGCCCACCAATTTTTTCCCGTGAAAGTTTAATTCGCTTTTGGCAGAAACAGCAAAACAAATAGCGCTTATATCAGATTTATAAAATTCCTTAAAGTCTGGTTGGGAATGTTCTAAATCAATTTCATTTAATCTCGGATCAAAATTTATGAGACCTTTTCGCAAAGCAAGATTTATTTCATTATAAATATTTTTTGCTGATGCTGCTGCGTCTATTGGATAGATTACAGAGTATGTAAGTTCTTGTGAATGAAGAATTGCTCTTCCGCCGGTCGGTCTTTTTACAACATCAATTTGATGATACCTTGTTTTTGATAGATCGATATCCTCAAAAGATTGATTAGCACCAAGTGAGATACAATATGGATTCCATCGATACAGTCTTAAAACCGCATTCCCGGGTTCAAAATTTTCGGCAAGGAATACATCAAAATCCATGTTGAACTTACCACTATTAACTCCGGAGTTTAAAAACTTCCATCTCATTTACCGATAATTCCGCGCTTGCTTGCCTTAACAAACTTAATTATTTCCTGAGCAACAGCTACTTTTCCAAATTCAGTTTCAACTTTTGCAATTGCCTGAGAAACATTAAGCCCTGAATTATAAATCATATCGTATACTTTTTTTATAGTATCAATGTCTTCATTACTAAAACCTCTTCTGCGCAATCCAACCTTATTTAATCCCTCAAACTTTATTGGAAAACGCCCGCTTAGAACAAAAGGCGGAACATCCTTTACAGCAACCGTATTAACACCCATCATTGCATGTCTACCAACGCTGCAGAATTGATGAACACCACAGGTTCCAGCAATAATGACCCAATCTTCAATGTGAACATGCCCAGCAAGCTGAACACTATTTGCAAGTATAACATTATCACCAACAACACAGTCATGTGCAACATGTGTATAAGCCATGAGCAAACAATTTTTTCCTACTCTTGAAAAACCGGTTTCTTTTGTTCCTCTGTGGAGAGTTACAAATTCATGAATCACAGTATCATCACCTATATAAAAATAAGTCTGTTCGTTTCCGAACTTTAAATCCTGCGGTTTATGTGCGATTGAAGCGCCTTGATTAATTTTAACTCGATTTGCAATCCTTGCACCATCATAAATTACAACGTGCGGCCCAATCTGGCAATCGTTACCAATTTCAACATCATCTTCTATTATAGTATAAGGACCCACAATATTATTTTCACCAAGTTTAGCGTTACTGCTTACAATTGCAGTAGGATGAATTGTATTCATGTTTATTCTTCAGCTTTCTTTGGTCTGTCAACAATTCCGGCCATAAATTCAGCTTCTGCAACAAGAACATTTTCTACATAAACTTTACCCGCCATAGTAAATGTACTAGATTTCTTTTGAAGCAACTCCACTTCGAGAAAAAGTTGATCACCAGGAACAACGGTTTTCCTGAACTTTGCCTTATCAATTTTCATAAAGTAAACTAACTTTTCTTCAAAATTCGGTAAAGAGTTTAGTAGAAGGATTCCACCTGTTTGAGCCATGGCCTCAATTAACAAAACCCCTGGCATTACCGGCTGCCCCGGAAAATGTCCGGTGAAAAATGGTTCATTAATTGTTACACACTTTATACCAATTACTTTCTTTTCAACTTCAAGATGAATGATTTTATCGACAAGAAGGAAAGGATAACGATGTGGAAGTATTCTTTCGATTGCATTTATATCAAATACAACTCCTTCTTTTTTTACAAACTGAAATTTCTTAACCAGCTTTTTCTGTTGATAAAGTTTTCTAACTTGTTTAGCAAACTCAACATTAGCTTTGTGCCCTGGTCTTGCTGCGAGTATCTGTGCTTTAATTGGTGCGCCTATCAATGCAAGATCACCAATCAAATCAAGAAGTTTATGTCTTACTGGTTCATTTCTATATCTTAATTTTTTATTATTTAAAATTCCATCCTCACCAAGTACAAATTTTTCTTTTAACCCGATTCTCTTACCCAAATTATCAAGTTCATCCTGTTTGAGTTGATGATCAACAATTACGACTGCGTTATCAAGATCTCCGCCTTTAATCAAACCCTGATCAGCCAGGTCTTCAACTTCACTTAAAAAACAAAAAGTTCTTGCAGAAGCAAATTCATTTACAAACTCTTTATCAAGATCAAACATACCAGTGTGCTGGCTGCCAAGAGCAGGATTTTGATAATCAACCATTACAGTGAGTCTGTATTTATCTAATGGAAGCGCAACGATATCAACTTGTCTTGCTTCATCCGAGAAAGTTACTGTCTCATCAATGATCAGATAATCTTTTGGTGCATCTTGTTTCTCTATACCAGCTTCCAATAAAGCATTCACATAAGAAATTGCGCTGCCATCGCCCACCGGAGGTTCAATGCCATCTATCTCTACATTAATATTATCTATTTGCAATCCTGCAATAGCTGCAAGTACATGTTCAACCGTGTAAACTTTGGCATCACCAATTCCAATTGTTGTACCTCTAGAAACATCAATAACATTATCGGCAATTGCTGGAATTTCCGGATTACCACCAAGATCCACTCTTATAAACTTTATACCTGAATTTATTGGTGCGGGTTTAAAGGTCATCGTACATTGAGTGCCTGTATGTAGTCCGATTCCACTTAAAGAGGCTGGTTTAGATATAGTTCTTTGAAGTTCTATCATTATCATTCCATTTTTTTATAAAATTATTGAAAAAATAGCAAGATGATGGACTAAATACAATTTTACGAATCACTGAATTTATTTAAAGATGCGGTAAGATTACTTTTTAGAAATAAGTTCTTTTAGAGATTTAACTTGATTCTCAAGCTCTTTAATTCTGTCGGCATAATCAGGAATGAATCTAACTTGTGCTTGCATTTTCTGATATGATCTCATTTCCATTGCTGGGGAACCGGAATAATACCCTGGTTTGGGAATTGATTTCGAAACACCTGACTGTGCAGTTATAATAACGTTATCACCAAGTTCTATGTGGCCAACTAATCCAGCCTGACCGGCTAGAATACAGTGCTTTCCTATTTTTGTGCTGCCGGAAACTCCGGTTTGTGCAGACACAACAGTATCTTCACCAAGAATTACATTGTGAGCAATCTGAACCAGATTATCTATTTTACATCCGCGTTTAATTATTGTTGAACCCATTGCTGCGCGATCAATAGAGACATTGGAACCAAGTTCAACATCATCTTCGATAATTACATTACCAATCTGAGGAATTTTTTCATACTCTCCTTTTTGATTCGGACTGTATCCAAATCCATCACTTCCCACAACAGTTCCTGAGTGAATAATTACTCTATTCCCAAGAATGCAGTTTTCTCTTACACTAACATTAGAATGAATTAAACATCCACTACCGATTGATACGTTATCTGAAACCACTGAATTATGAAAAACTTTTGTATCTGCACCTATAATACATCCAGAAGATATTACAACGTTTTTACCAACTGCTACATTTTCAGCCAGCTTTGCTGTTGGATGAACAAATGCAGATGGATCAATTCCGTTGAGTGGAAATTCAGGTGTAAAGAATTTTTTTAGGGTTGTAAAAAAAGCTTTTTCTGGTGAGTCAACTTCTACGTATGTTATATCATTCCTGGATTTGGAAAATCCAGTCTTTACAATTATTGCTGAAGCTTGAGTTGCTGGAAAAAATTTATCGTAAGCTGGGAGGTATAGAAAAGTCAAATCACCTTGTTTTGCTTCTTCAATTTTCGCAACATTACTAATCTTAATATTAATATCACCGGAAACATTACCATTGATTAAAGATGCTATTTCCTTGATACTAATTTTCATAAAAAAATTTACTTTAATTTTAGTTTTTCTAGAACCTGTGCGGTAAGATCATATTTTTCTTTTGCAAAGAGAATCATAATATCTCCGCTTCTATCAAAAACATAATCATAATCTTCTTTTTCAGCAATCTCTTTTAATGCGCCAAAAATTTTATTTTGAACAGGTTTCATTAACTCATCCTGTTTCTGAAACAACTCACCATTTGTTCCAAATTTCTTTTCGCGAAATTGTGCTATCTGAGTTTCTAATTGAACAAGTGCAGCTTCTGTTTCAGCTCTTGTTTGGTCGGTCATAATTAATTTTCTTTTCTCATAATCATCGTACTTTGTTTTCCATTCACCTTCAAGTTTAGTAAGCTCAGTTTGCCATTCCTGAATTAACGCATCAAGTTTTTGCCTTGAATCCTGAACATCAGGAAGGTTGTTCATTATAGCATCTGAATCTATATAGCCAATTTTAAGCTGTGCGAAAGAGATTGAAGATGTGATTAAAAGAATTGAGAGAATAATTATTTTTTTCATCAGAAAACCTGTTGTTAAATTTTACTTAATCAAAATATGATAAATAAAAAAATAAAGTTCTCCCCAAAAAAATATGGGGAGAATTAACCTAAATTAAAAAGTTCTTAGTTCCCTCTTTTAAGGCGGTCTAAAACTTTAAAAGTAATATCAAATGATGAATCAGCATAAAGAAGAATTATATCCCCGCTTTTATCAAATACAAATTGCATGTTTTCTTCTTTAGATACTTTTTCAATTGCTGCATAAATTTTTGCTTTTATTGGTGAAAATAATTCTTCTTGCTTCTTATAGATTTCACCTGAGCCTTGTGTGAATTTAACTTTTCTAAATTCCATAATTTCTTGTTCCATCTTAACAATTTTTTGCTGGGCTTCAGTTTTCTTTGCTTCATTCATAGTTTCAACTTGTTTCTGATAGTCTGCAATTGATTGCTGATATGCCAATGTCATAGAATCTAACTGAGCTGACCATTTATTTGTAAGTGCATCAAGATCACCCTGAGCTTTAATTGATTCTGAAAATTGAGTTAATATAACTTCAGAATCCACATAACCAATTTTTAATGGTGATTGTGCATATGAATTAAAACCTAAAACTAAAAACGCTAACACTAAAATGTAACTTTTCACTACTATTCCTCGTTCTTTATTATTGTACAATTTGTTTAAAAACCTTTACCAAACTGAAAGTGGAATAACCACTCGGGGTCTTGACCATCGGTCATTTTTCTATCAAACCCATAACCAAGATCAAATCCTATTAAACCAATTGGATTTATTAGAAGTCTTGCTCCAAAACCAACTGATCTGCGTAGATTAAAAATATCTGTTTTTTGAAAATTTTCAAAGACATTACCTGCTTCAACAAACATTAAAAGATAAAGCGGAATTGGTTCTAAAGTAACCGCAACTCCCAGCTCTGCACCAAATTTTGCCATTACTCTACCGCCAATAACATACCCTGTGGCCGGATCTTTAGGGCCAACTGTTCTATCATCATAACCCCTTAATGCGGTTGTTGCGATAACTAAGCCGTTGCCTCCCATATAGAAAAACTCAAACGGCTGTATGCTTGTTCTTGGAGTAAGTTCATCAAGATATCCAAAATTTGCAATGGTATATAGCGCTAATCTATTTGAATTGAAAAGTCTTCTGTACCACTCTGCTGTAAACCCTATTTTTAAATAGTCAACATCACCGGGCAATACTGGTCCGCCGGATAATTCTACATCCAGCATTAATGAAGAACCTGCCGATGGGAATACAGGATTATCGATGTTTCTTCTTGATATTAGAGCCCCGACAGAAAACTGATTACTTACTCCCTCGGTATAATAATTCTGACCTTCAATAACATTATTGTATTGATACTTAAACCGACCTTGAATGTAAAAGAAATCATCCGGCCATTTTAATCTTCTTCCAACTCTTATGGTAGCACCTGACTGACGAAGATCATATACATATTGCTGCCTTGTATCAAAAAGTTCTGCTCCAACAGAAGTCGGGGTATCAAACATCCACGGTTCGGTAAATCCTAAAGTAAATGTTCTATACAAACTACCTACGCCAAATTGCCAATTAAAACTTAGAACCTGACCGCCTCCTAATCTAAAAGGCTCAGCTATTGAAAAGTTAGTTAAAGTAACACCAACTGCACCGCTGAAACCAAAACTGCCACTGTATCCAACCGAAGCATTTAGATAGTCGCTAGATTTTTCTTCAACTTTAAATCCAACATCAACTGTACTGTCACTTGATAATTTAGTTGTTATTCCTTCAGGTCCGTAAAGCTGCTCAGCACTAAAGTATTGCAGGTTTGCAAGGTTTTGAACACTACGGAAAAGCAAGCCTCTATTAAAAAAATCACCCGGAATTGTATATAGTTCTCTACGAACTACTTTTTCTTTGGTCTTATCATTTCCATAAATATCAACTCTTCCGATTTTAAATTGATTTCTTTCTTCAACCCTTACAGTAATATCAACTGAATCTTCTCCAATTTTAGTTTCTTTTGTTTGCAGATTGAATGTTAGATATCCATTATCAAGATATAAAGCCGAAACATCATCCTGTCTTTCATTACCACGCAGGTTTTGTTCAAATTTTTCCAAATCATAAACATCACCCGGTGCAAAATCTAATCTTTCATTTAATGCAAATGAAGGATAAACAGTGTTACCTTCCCAACGAATATTTCTGATTTTATACTGTGGCCCCTCATAAACATCCATTAGAATTTGCAAGTCTTTTTTATCATCAGAGTATATCAAAGAATCAGATAAAATTTCTGCGTCTCTGTAACCGTTCTTCTTATAATAATTGATTATCAGTTCTTTATCTTTTTCATAGTTTTTAGGATCAAATTTTCCGCCTCCCCAAAATTTCCACCAAACAGCTTCTGAAGTTTCATCCATTGCACCTTTTAAATCATCATCATCAAAAGCATTATTATTACTAAATGCAATTTCTCTAATGCTTACTTCATCGCCATCTTTAATTTCGATTTTTAAAAGTAGTCTTTCTTTTATTTTATTAATAAGGTTGGATGATTTTACTTCCGTTTCGCTGTACTCAACTTCATATTCTTCCGCCAAATCTGTAGTATTTCTCCATCGGACAAATACTTCTCCATCTAAAGTATCAGCAGTAAAATAATTAAAATACTTTACGGTTATTTCA
>OEIV010000386.1_pt1 | contig 24626 bp, 18 predicted proteins | sample 1539231 | NCBI WGS metagenome assembly OEIV01 (sample SAMN03794762, study PRJEB22550) | activated sludge metagenome | feature: wastewater treatment plant; material: activated sludge; isolation source: Wastewater treatment plant of a petroleum refinery complex | place: Argentina: Buenos Aires ... | reverse complement strand
CTGAGAATAAATGTTCAGATTTATCTCTATATTTACCGGCACTGCGGCTGCGCGCGGAACGTTAGTGCCAATGCCAATACCGTATCCTCAAATATGTAAATAGAAACTCTAAATTAAGCTTTAATCCACCAACACCACAACAATGAAAACAACAAATTTTAAAAATAGAAAGCAAATAATGAGAAGCTTTATCATAACACTATTTTTATTATTGGAACTGCAGCAATTAAGTGGTCAGACTTTTGTTAATGGTGATTTTGAAAATAATACTTCTTCAGGTTGTGATTACAATCTTGATGATACAGTCTTTAATGCAAAAATATCGAATGTATATGCATTCGGAAAAACGAACTTTATTAATGGATATTATGGGGAAACAGATATTCAAACAACAGGATGCTATGTAACACCTCAGAGTGGAGAATGGTGTATTGGACTTTCCAGTGAATATATTACTTATACAACTTCTGATGCGGTCGCTATAGAATTAACATCAAATCTGGTGGCAGATCAACCTTATGAATTATCTTTTTATTTATTCGGAAATACGATATTCACAGATACATTATCCAAATTAATAGTTGGAGAGTCTTTGACAGATTCAACTTTTGGAAACCTAATTGATTCTGTCACTCCCATCCCAGCAATTTGGAAGCATGCGATCTTAACTTTTACGGCTTCACAACCATCGAAATATATTACAGTAAAAATAATACCCGGAGTAAAAGCATGGAATCAAATAGATAATTTTTCAATCGGTAACGCTACCAGTATTCATGAAAGTAGTATTAATAAATCTAATCTATTTCCAAACCCATTTTCAACCACTACAACTTTGCAAACAGCGATTCCATTGCACAAAGCAACTCTACTTATTTACAATTCTTTAGGACAAATAGTAAAACAAATAAATAATATAGCAGTGCAGCATATAATCATTCAACGAGACAATTTACCCTGTGGATTCTATTATTTAAAGGTGACTCAGGATAACAAAATAATTATGAAGGACAAACTAGTAATTACAGATTGAAAAATTGCACTGGCTCTAACAGCGCCAAAGACCACAATGCCAGGGTTCGTCTAAGGGTTGATCAATTTAATTCTCTTTATGCTTAGAATAAATGTTAGGGTTTATCTCTATCTTTACGTGCACTGCTGCTGCTGCTCTCGGCCGTTATGCGTCATTTTTGCACCGACCCCAAAATCTAACATAGCCTTCAATTAAAATGAAAAAAATAATCCGATTAACAGTACTGACACTCTTTACATGTACATCTTTGTTTTTGATAAACAACAACGCGTTTGGGCAATCAGACTCAATTCAATTCAAACCATTCAATGTAGCCGTTTCAAAATTTATAGTAAATGACTATAATGAATGGAGACGCATTTACGATGGGGATTCGACAATCAGGAAAAGCAATGGAATGAATGCTATTGCAGTTGCCAATTCTATTTTCAATTCAAATACTGTTATCACAGCATATGTGATTAATGATGTAGAAAAAGTAAAAGCATATGTTGGTAGTAACGAATTTCAAGAAAAGGCAAAAAAAGCAGGTGTTACAAACCATCAAACATTTGACTTTATTCAGGTAATTCGTTTTAACCCACCAAAATCTCATTTAGACTTTTTAGAATATGCCATCAAAGTTAAAGACTTTGACCAATGGCTAAAGGCCTATGATACTGAAGTTGCATCACAAAGATTAGAATATGGACTTATTGATGAAGTTGTTGCCCGTGGAATTGATGATAAAAACCTGGCACATCTTGTCTTCTTAATTTCAGACGTAGAAAAAGCTAAACAAATGATGAGTTCTAAAAAAATTAAAAAGCGTATGCTTAAACAAGGGGTAACAGAAATGCCAACTTTTGAATATTACACGAGGTGAAATAGCTTTTCTGAACAAATCAAGTTCCAGTTCTTCGAATCATCCTCGATTCGAAACAATATTCCTTTACCTGTTTATCACAGACAATCTTTCAACAAACTTAACGGTATCACCATAAAAAATTGATATTCAATACACTCTTTTGATTGGTAATTTTTGTTGCGTACTATAAATAAAATCAATCCCTTCAAATACAATACCTACCCTTGCACTGATGATAGCCCTCGGCAAATTAGTAACTCTTATGGCAAATTAAATATTTTAATAATGATCATTATAATAAGGTTGCGGAACGCAAGAGATTAACAATGTGAAGCAAATATGCTTCGCAGAACTTACACTAACGAGAACTAGGATTAGCATGATTATTCCCAAAAAACCTATTGATTATTTGTCTATTTTAAGCCATTTTCATCTGGGGGTATTCGTATGATATATCGAATTGAGCATTTAATAAATAAATAGGATATGAATTTTGACAAACGGGTCAAACAATAAAAAAGAACATATATACACAAAATGTGAAGATGCATATTTCGTTTAATTGGTTGTAGAGTCAAAGAAGTGAGAGTTTATGAGAGGTCGGAAGTAAAATTTGCAACTTTCAAATATGTTATATTATTTTTGATAGAGCTACTGAATAGTGCAAAGTTTACTTGAATTGTAGGGATATGTGTAACTTAGTACTTCTAAAAGTATATTAACGGCAAGCAATACAAAAATTCTACACTATGAATACAATCATAAAAATAATTGAACATTTAGTAAGATTGGTTTTAATAAACTTATTAGAATTAAGACCATGGTATTTAAGGGTGGAGTTACTGACAAAGAGAACTATTTAAAATACTAAGGATATGAGTAATATAAGTGAGTATAAAATCATTCGGTATCTATTGTATTTCTTACATTTATTTCTTGGTATTAATGCTTGTATTGGTGGATTTCTGCTGATGCTTAAATCAGACGGTTCCTTACTACAAATGAACCAGGTCTTTTTGAAGAATTCACCTTTCTCAAACTTCTTCATACCAGGTGTATTACTTTTTACATGTGTTGGATTACTTTCAGTTCTTACCTTGTGTGGATTAATATTTAAATTCAATCTCAAAATTCTCAATACCATGAACATTTATTCAGATAGACATTGGGCATGGGCATTTTCTTTATACACGGGTATAACAACCATTCTTTGGATAACAATTCAGCTCCTGATTACAGAATATTTTTGGATCCAACCCATAATTATATTAGTTGGGTTAAGCATTCTTATTTGCTCTTTAACTCCGGGAGTTATGGAACATTACAAAACCAATAAATAGTGATATGTACAGAATATTATTTTTAATACTCGTTACAATTCATGGGCTCATCCATTTGATGGGTTTTTCAAAAGCATTTCAATATGCTGAAATGAAACAGTTAACCATCGTCATTTCAAAACCTGTTGGCTTGTTGTGGTTAACAGCAACTTTGTTGTTTTTTGCATCTGCAATATTATTCCTATTAAAAAAAGACTATTGGGTCATTTTTTCGATAGCCGCAGTGGTGATTTCCCAACTGGTAATCATACTTAGTTGGCACGATGCAAAGTTCGGAACAATTGCAAATATGATAATCCTAGTTGCATCCATTATCAGTTATGGCACATGGAGATATTATGACAAATATAAAAATGATGTAAAAACCAATTTGCAACAGAAAGAGTATTTTCAAAATTCCAAACTTACCGAAATGGACATCCAGCATTTGCCTGAGCCCGTGAAAAAATATATTCGTTATACAGGTTCAATTGGTAAACCCAAAGTGAATAATTTTAAAATAGAATTTACGGGTAAAATCAGAAAAAACGAACAGTCAGAATGGATGCCATTCACTTCAGAGCAATATAACTTTATTGAAATTCCAACTCGTTTATTTTTCATGAAAGCTGTCATGAAAGGCCTTCCAGTTACTGGCTATCATCACTTTAAAAACGGAGATGCATATATGGATATACGCCTGCTATCACTATTAAAAGTTCAATACCAGGATGGCTATGAAATGGATAAGGCAGAAACAGTGACTTTTTTTAATGATATGTGTTGTATGGCTCCTGCAACACTAATTGACAAACGTATATCATGGCAAGAAACAACTAAAAATATAGTTAGAGCAACGTTTACAAATAACGGAATTGCCATAACTGCTGATTTGTTCTTTAATGAAGTCGGGGAACTTGTAAACTTTAAATCTAACGATAGATACAACTCTGACGCTGGAACTATTTTACCATGGGCAACCCCATTAAGGAATTATAAATTAGTAAATGGATATAAATTAGTAGGATATGCAGAAACTATTTACACTTATCCTGATAGAGACATGATCTATGGAACTTTTGAAATCTCTTCAATAAAATATAATTGCAACGACAATTGATGTCGTGATAAAACAAGAAAACAAACAAAGAATACAAGCCGCCATCCGTGGAGTTCGCTCAAAATCATCTACCTTAATCCAACGCCTGTTTTTATTTAATAATTATTGAGCTGCTTCCCACGATAGTACCTTGCTGATTGTTGCAAGAAACTAAATACATCCCCTTGGGTAATGTGGAAACATTCACCGGCAATATCTCCTCATTATTTTTGTTATGAACGGTCCACTCCCTTACCTTTTCACCCGTTTGATTTAGGATGGTAAAGTGCAATTCCTTCTGCAATTGCTTGGTGGTAAGTCGTACATAAAAAGTACCTTCGGAAACCGGGTTCGGATAAAACTGCATTTGTTGTAATGTCTGTCCATTGATTAAAACGGTATTGCTGTAACGGAATTTTCCATCCTGATCAATCATTTTCAATCTATAATAGATATTGTCTGCATGATTAATAGCGGCATCGCGATACTGATATTCACGCTCCACATTCGAACCATCACTTACATTCTCTGTATAGATCGTATTAAATTGTTCAGCTATCGTAGCCCTTTCAAGCTCGTATCTGTCTAAGTTTACCTCATCCACAACCTTCCATGTCAGAAGATTTGATTGATCGTTGTTTTTACTTCCTTCAAAGGATAGCAAGGTGACAGGCAAAGGTGCTTGTAGGATACTAAATTTTGCAATACGTGTGTTGGTGCTTGCAGGGTCTCTGTACATACCTGTAGTCCAGAATGAGAAATCATCGGCAGGATCTACCTGTGTGTCGCCATAATCACCCCACCTTGATTGTCCTGACTGACTGCTGGCACCTGCAGCTAAAACGGTCTCTGGTTCTGTCATGGTATTTAGTGGATCGCTGAGACGGCGACCTGTAAATTTAAGGGTTGGGAAAACAAGTTTGCTACTTAGCGAATATGCCAGGGAGATATCTCCCGCACCATTAATTGCAATAGAGCTATTCCAACGGCTATTGGTGTCAGGGGCAAATGTGCTTTGCTGATAAATACTCCAGGGCCCCAGGCCGTTTCTTCTTAATTCATACCATCTGATGCCAGCCTGATCGAGACCTGTAGCATCCACATCATAACTTAAAACGATTGATTGATATGTGTCAAAATTTCGATACCAAACACGATTCATAATAAAACCGCTCAGTTCATCTAAACCTTGTAAATTCGGTTGTCTGATACATTCCCAGCTAAAACCACAAAGATCCGTTGTAAATGCAGCAGGACTGATACTTGGTTGTTGCTTCACCATGCTTGAATTTCCAGGTGTTATAAAATCAAGGTTTAAATTCCACATCACCAGCGAATCCCCAAAACCTCCTCCAAACGAGTTGTCAGTCATTTGCATTATGATAGGTGTAGTGCCTAAAGGAGGCATTGTGGTGCCGCTGATATTGACAGGCGCTGCGGGGGCAAAATTTGCTGGTGGTGATAAAGTTGGAAAAAGTAACAAGGTGGCAGCAGGTAATCCTGCAAGCATTGCGGGTCTGTTGATTGCAAATGTTTGATTACCATTATTGTTAAAGGTGCCGATATAGGCATTTGGCCAAACGGCATACTTAGGATAATCATTCCCTTGCGGAAATGTAAATGAGTAAACATAATAAGCACCAGCAGGATTATTGGTTTGTGACACCATGATCATCAATACATTGGACGCATCTGCGATTTCAGTAATGAGCCATCGATCAGCCATTTGATCGTAACAAGCTACAGGGTCGCACCAACCTGATACACCAGAAATAGTTTGAATGTTTTGGGTAGCTGCCACTACAACTCCCGACTTATTGTAAACAGTGATTTTTGAAGCGCCCGCGCCATTCGTAACCTGTACCACATGATTTGGTCCCACGCACAAAGATGGATCGTGAGGTCCGTTTGTACCAGCATCAGTTCCGTCGAAATTAACAGAAATATTATTTGCTCTGCTTTTTTTGCTGGAGTATACAAAATCCTGTATGGCAATATCTTTTACTTTAGGAATTGCCTGATAAGAATTTTTGAACCAGTTTCTCCATTCCCTGCTATCTTCACGCTTCATTCCTTCTGCTGGTATCTGAATATCGGGATCTGTTGAAACACCATTGTATGGTTCCATCGGTTGAGAAATTCGAGTCAAAATGCCTTGTATCACCGTCGGATTTGAAATTTTTGATTCCTGTGCAATTGAGTTAAGGCTCAATAAACAGCCCAACAGTAAAGCGTAAAAATGTTTCATTGTGTTTTTTGCCATAAGGATACAATTTATTAGGCAAATTTTCAAATGTTTGAAGCCAATGTATAGTCATTCCTTGGGGTAACTATCATCAACGCAAATCACGCTGTTCGAGATGTTCGGCTTTGCGACATCTCAATGGCTCATAAAAAAGTTTTTTAAATCGTTTTAAAAAAAAGTAAGTCTTAGCTACATCCGTCTGACGAAGAAATCAGTTGTTGCCATTGCACGCTTGCTTCTTGTGCCCATCATACTTCATGATACAAAAACTTTTAATTTTTTAATGGGTAATTACATTCAATTTCATCATCATCATCACTCGTACTCGAAAAAAAATACTATTCCAGCTTGTCAACGATACCACTATAGCCCGAATAGGATGTATGTATTCAAAGCGTTGCCATGCTATTTCAATTTTATCTAAAACGATAGGATGATTCTTTTAAGTCCAGAATTAAAAACTGATATTCTTATGATTCGCTTTTCGTATGTCCTTTATCATACCCAATATCCCTTCAACATGGGTACAGGAAGCCAACGCACTGCCCTACCCCACATTTCTGCGTCAGTGATGGCTTATTTAGTTTCCTTTATTCAATGTAAAAGTAGCAACTTACGAAAATATAATATTACATTTGATTTAGCTACTGAATAGCGCAAAGCTGTCTTGCATTAAAATGATATTTGTAAATTGAATTGGCACTATTTAAGATAGGTACAATTTCGTAGAAACATAGGACCACTATAACATGATGAAATTTTTTATACTATATATTGGAGTCTTCTTGATTTCAATAAATTTGTTTGGACAAATTCATATTAGCAATTGCAATCAGAAAATGCTGGCAGAACACAGAAAAGCTCACACTTATTGGAATTCAAAACAACAAGATTCACTTTGTATAATCGGTTTAGATAGTGCTAGAAAAGATGTTGCAAATGGAATTATAAAATATTATAATATTGGAAAAGCACCAATAAGAGCATATGCCATTAGTAGATATATTGGGAATACGTATGGTATTGAATTTGAAAGTGCTTACTGTACCTCCGAAAGCGATTTTTTTTGCTACAATAGAATTATGGATTCAGTTTTAAATTCTAAATATGATGGTAATTTTTGGAAAAAGGCATATGACAAAGTGGATTCAGTTCAACAACTTGGTTTAATAGACAGATTTGTCATGTACAAAGGTGGCGAAAAGATGAGACTTAAAGATTTCAAAATGATTTTAAAAAAGAACAAAGTAAAGTACAAAAAAATTACAGGCTATTGTATGTTGATTATTGATTCTACAGGACAGGTCAGTAAAATTGAACATATTAGCTGTGACCCAAAAGGTTTAGAAGTTAGAATTTCAGAAGTTATAATGCAAATGCAAAATTGGTTACCAGGTATAGAGTTTGGAAAGCTACAAACAGAACAAACACATTTTGAGTTTGATATAAAAAACGATTACTAACACCAAGCAAGCGTCATATTAGAAAACCCTGAAATGAACAAAATAATAAAAATGATTTGCCTAATTCTCTTATTAACCCTTAACTTTTTTTGCGTTGAAAATAATTCAACCGAATTGAAAACTAACAACCCTGATTTGGGAACAACTTTAAAAAACGACACCTTAAAATTTACTTCCGGAATTAGCTCAATCTTTCAAGACAGCAAAGGAAATTATTGGTTTGGAAGTCTTCAGGAAGGAGTTGCTGTTTATAATGGCAACACATTCAATTATTTCAACAGTAATGACGGACTAACTGACAACCAAATCCATTCAATTCAAGAAGACAAAGAAGGCGTTATATGGTTTAATACTCAAAACGGAGTGAGCAGTTATGATGGAACAAGGATAAACAATCACACTGATGCAGATACAAAAACATCACAAAACAATTTCCAAATTCAACGTAAAGAACCTATACAAGGTCAATGGCAGAAATCAGATAAGGACCTTTGGTTTGAAGCAGGAATTAAAGACGGAGTTTATAGATTTGATGGACAAAAATTAAATTATTTAGCATTCCCTCCCCATAAAATTCTTAACCCTAATGATAATTTATTTGCTGTAACCGATATTTCAAAAGGCAGAAATAATATGATTTGGTTTGGAACTTATGCAGGTGTCTTTGGGTATAATGGAAGCGATTTTACAATCATAAATGATGAAACATTAGGATTTGATAGAAAAATTGAGCCTTTGCATATACGAAGTATTTTGGAGGATTCTAATGGCAGGCTTTGGATTGGAAATAATGGAATTGGTGTATTATTAAAAGATGGTGATTCAATAATTAATTTTTCAAATAAGAATAACTTGATTCACCCCAATAGTAAACGAAACGGTGACAAATCACCTCAAGGAACATTGGAACACGTTTTTACAATCGCTGAAGATAACAAAGGAAATATTTGGTTTGGAGACAGAGATGCTGGTATATGGAAATTTGATGGAAAATCTATGAAAAATTATACCAAGACAGATGGTCTAACGAGTGATTTTACACTTTCAATTTACGAAGACAAAAATGGTAAATTATGGTTTGGCATGGCAGATGGAAGTATCTATATATTTAACGGGACGACATTTGAAAAGCCATTTTAAAAAATACGAACGCCAGATCTTCGGGATATTCGGCTCTGCGGCATCCCGAAGCACATATAAATTAGGTTCTCAGAACCGACAATAACGATGATTTCTTTAAATGTGACATATATCTTGCTTTCTTTTCCTTATTCCTAAATAATCTGCGGAGCTATTATACATGCCCCCCCCTCCATCTGGCGCAAGTATAAACATGCACACTGGCGCAGGAATGAAGCTTAGGATAGCGCATCAGCTTCCTGTGTTCATAAGGGAGCGTATGTTTATACCAACGACACATTAAAGATAGTCCATTTGCAATTAGCTTATAAAAAAGTGGCCCGGGCAATGAAAAATTTTGCTCTACAAGCTACGGAAAAAATCAGGATATTTGAATCGGATGAAATGAATGTGAAGGAATGAATGCATCCTCTGGAAAATGTCTGAAACAAATGCGCAAGAAAAATCCGAGAACCTATCTCTTTAGCAAATCATCAATGTAAAATGAGAATGAATTTGATTCATTCCCACTCTTTATCTCATTCTCTTTCTGTCCTGGCAGAATAATAAATGCTGACAGTTTTTTTTCTCTATCCCGAATTACATAAAAGACTATCCATCCCTAAAATTACCATTCTGTCCCAGAAATTTCAGTATAAAAAATAAGCTCTTGATATTTGTTTCATAATTAATGCAGGAAGCCGAAAATGCAATCATAGAGTAGGCAAAAAAAATAAGAAAAATAATTATGAACGTAAAAACAATTTTAAGCGCATTATTCATCCTATTGATGAGCGCAACTGCAATGGCACAAACAAAAACTGCTGACTTTAAAGGTAGCTGGTCAAGTGAAGGGGAAGTTCCAGAAAAAGGAAGGTTAGAGCTGGAAATTAACCAACAAGGTATCACCGTCACCGGAACTGCTTCATATAAAAATTATGAAAACAACAATCAAAGTGGAGTTTGCGCTATCAGCGGAAAAATCACTGGAAACAAGGCGACTTTTACAATTGTCCTTAACAGTAAAATTATAGCTAAAGGCACATTGGTGAAAGAGGGCAATAAGATAAAGTTTATATCAAACACTGGGTCTAGTTTTCCAAAACAAGCTTATGCTTATAAAAGATAATTTTCATCTGTAATCTTTAACAACTCTAAACAATGGAAAACACAACACAACCAAAGAAAACCAATTGGGTAATGATCATTATTTTGGTAGTCCTCATTCCTATATTAATACTGGGTTATAAATATGCCTCAAAGAAAATGGATGGCGTGGATAACTCTGTACAAACAAACTCACCACAAAACAATGGGAACAATTCAGCATCCACTCAAAATGTAGCATCTACACAAAATAACGATTTTCCTGCCGGCACCTGGTACAGAAATGATCCTACTGTCAATTCAAAATATATATTTGATGCCCCACAAGAAATGAACGGAAATCTGCAGGGACAGGTAGATATGATAGATGACGACCGCTCAGAAGGAAAAGTGAATTACGAAGTTATCGGCAATGGAAAGATGAGGATTTCTGACCCGCAAAATAGTTTTCCAGCCTGGGAAATGGGATATACTTATAATCAGGGCGGACAATCCCTGGAAATAATTGCAAACGGCCACAGTGTTACATACACAAGAAATCCGGTATATGTACCTCCTGCAAATACTCCTGCTCCTGCACAAAATACTCCTGCCAGCAACACAAGTTCAGGCAATACCTCCACCCAGCAAAATAATAATGTTAATACTTCTCAGTTGCCTCCAGTTGGGTTTGACAGTAAACCGGCCAAACCTGCGGATTTCAGTGGAACCTGGTCAAACGCACATGGAACAGGCAGTGATAAATTTACGGTTACCTTGGAATTTCAGCAAGCAGGATCGCAAATAGATGGCTTTATCTACAGTCAAAGCTATGATAATACGGGATATGTAATTTCAGACATACAATGGAATTTCAATGGAGATATTAACGGGAATAACGTCAAAGGAATTATTCGTGACGATAAGGGTAGAAAAATATCAAATGCGACACTTAGCAAAAGCGGGAATAATGTCAATTTCTCTATGGCAAGCGCTAATCCAAATCTTCCAAAAACAGCGAAGTTGACAGGAAGGTAAATACAAATAGGTATTAAAATACCTCGAAATATATTGATTCAAAACCTCATAGGTTATTCAAACCTATGAGGTTTATTACCCACACGGTATACTCATTTAAAAATAAATATTACGAAAACTTTTCTAAATCAAAAATATGGCAAACACATCACAAGCAAAGAAAACCAATTGGGTAATGATCATCCTCTTGGTAGTACTTGTTCCTGTACTGTTACTGGGGTACAAATATTTTTCAAAACAAATAGACGAAAACAATCATGCAGCTCAAAGCAACGAAATCAATAGCGCAACTCAAAACAATGCAGTCAATAGCACACCTCAAAGTAGAGATGGTAATGGAGCTCCCGCACAAAACAGCGGTTTCCCTTTAGTCGGAGATTGGTATTACAAGGATAATGGTGCGGGCCCGAAATATGTAAACGACAAATACAGCTTTACCGCTCCTCAAATGGTAAACGGAGAACTGAAAGGTCAGTTAACGATGGTAATGGAATGGATGGGATCTGTTAAATCGATGAATTACGAAGTGATAAACGACGGAGAACTAAGAATAACCGCACCAGACAACGCTCAGTCACCTTACGAAATGGAATACACTTATAATGCAGCAAGTCAGACTTTGGAAATAGCTGAACAGGGATACCATCTGACTTACACCCGGAATGCTCCCGCGGCGAACAGCCACACAAATAATAATGGTGGAAGTAGCAACAATTCTGGCCATACAAGTAATAGTTACAGCACAAATACTGGAAGTCTAAAAACCGCCGCTGAGAAAATGGCTGACATACAATGGAAAATGACTGTAACTGAAAACGGACAAACCTTTCACTATACACGTAAATTTAGCAAGCCCCGGGTAGAGAATGGTCAGGTGGTGGGCGAATATGTGCGTACCTATAAGCAGGCAGGAAATTATTGTACTTTAGAAACTAACTATAAATATAAAATGGTTTCTGACAGTCAATATAGTTGGGAAATATTGAGTGCAGCTTGTGATGGAAAGCCCGAAAATGGCGATATAGGAAAAACAGGAATTCATCATTTCGAATTATCCAATGGTGGTAAAACATTTTTGCAATGGACTGCGGGTAAAGACCGTTCAACTGCAAGTATCTGGACACGTTAATGGTACATATGCGAAGCAGTTATCAGTCTGAAATACTATTTTTTTAACCCGCCGATTATATAAATTTAGTTTATGAAATAATTATCTACTTAGAAACATGGTTTCTATTTTGGGTTGAGCTATTTTTATCTTTTCACAATGTTAGAAATTTATACATCAATGTATTTAATTTTAAGTGAGTAATATGCGAATAAAACAGATTTTAGCATTTTTCTTTTTATGGGTTTGCAGCCATTTCTCAATGGCTCAGCAATCTGATATAAATAAAATAATCCAACAGATGGAGAATGCAAATTCAGGAGACCGTATACGTTCCTTATGCCTCTTTTACGATAGTAATGTACATAGCAGAGTTACTGAAAAATTTGATACCCTGTTTGCAGAATGTTACCGCATTGCAGAGAGAGACGACGATAGGGCATTTAAAGATTATCTCGATTTTTATAATAGAATTAAGGGGGTTATGCTTATCCCTGACAATGACCCTTCTGCCAGAGAGGCTAAAATACCGAACATCTTACTGGAAGTACTTGCTCATTATGAGGCTGAAGGTGATGAACATTTTATAGCGATATGTAATGCATATATTGGGCATTGTTATTTCATACTGAAAGAATATGATAAAAGTATAGAATACCTACTAATAGCCGATGAAGAATTACGAAAAGTAGGTTACAGCAAATTTCCAGATATCGGCAAGCATCTACACAATATAGCTTTAATATTTTACTTCTTCAGAAACTATGATAAAGTGGCTGAGCTGATGGAATCTTCTGCACGGCTACCTACGTACAACAGCAATTTGCAAATACAAAGGTATAATACGCTTGGAGCTGCTTATCTTAAGCTAAAACAATATGATAAGGCGGCAAGTGCATTTATAAGAACTAAAGAAACAGCACTTACCCAAAATAATTCCTTTTGGATAGGATATGCATCCCATAATATAGCAAATACTTATCTCGAAAAGGGAAATTATAATCAGGCTTTGGATTTATATGAAAACAATCTGAAATTTATGGAAGAGATCAGGCATGGCTATAGCAGGGAATATGCCGAATATATGTTGGGTTTGGTAAAAACCAATCTCTTGTTGAAAAAGTTTCACAAGGCCCGACAATATCTTGAAGTTATTGATTACAAAAAAACGCCCGTTGACAAAGAACCGATGTTTTTATTTGGCGTACCCTATCAAGATATCATTTACTGGCTTAATTATTACGAAGTGAGGCATATGTATCATTATGCAATAAAAGATTATAAAAATGCATATCAGTATGCAGACAGTCTTTATATAATCAAATATAAAATAGACAGCCTATTTAACGGACTGAAAGTAAAAGTTGTGCAAAATCACATCGAAGCACAAAAGAAAAAATACCAAAACGATAAAAAAGAAGCCACCATCAAAAGTAAAAACAAACAAATGTTTTTAATTGGTAGCTTATTGGGCATCATTGCTTTTGGGTCGGTACTGCTTTACAGGAAAAACCGGCAAATCAATAAGCAAAATAAAACCATTAACCGGCAAGTATTAGATTTAACAAAAACACTTGAACAACGGCAAATGTTGTTGTCCGAATTGCAGCATCGTGTAAAAAACAATTTGCAGCACGTGATCAGCATTCTCGAAATCCAGAAAGAATCCGTTGATTTTAATAATATTGATGAATTGATACGAGGAAACCAAAACCGTATCCATTCCATGGCATTACTCCACAAAAAATTAAATGTAGCCGAAAATGCCAACATCGTAGATTTTAAAAAATATGTTACTGAGCTTGCGGAATTAGTGAAGGAATCGTATGACAATCACAAAAAGAAAGTTCAGCTTTATGTAAATTGCGAAATCGAAAAAATCTCCATTGAAAAAGCACTGCCAGTGGGTTTGATCATTACAGAGCTCGTAAGTAACAGTATGAAGCACGCATTTAAAAAGCAGCATATTGGGATTATCAACATCAAAATTACCAATGATGAGAGCAAGAGTAAATTATATTATTCCGATAACGGAATCGGTTTTGATTTCCACAAACTGAGCGAAAAAGGAATAGGACAGGAAATTATTAAAGGGCTGATTGACCAATTAGACGGAAGTATAAAAACCAACCAAAACAACGGATTTGAGCTAATGATTTATTTTAATAATAATTAACCCAAAGTGAACACAGGCTTTTACACTAAGCTTCAAAAAGTTTTTGTGATTAGCTTCGTTTCGCTGTGATAAAAAAAACAAAAAAAAGCTATGAAACAAAAAACGATTTTACTCGTAGAAGACGATTTTCTGAATAGAAGATTATCAAAAAAAATCCTTTTGGAAAACGGCTTTTCCGTTTTGGAAGCAAAAAACGCCAAAGAAACGCTGGAAATACTAAAAAAAGAATCGTTAGATATGATTATTCTCGACATCCATCTTGGCGAAGAAGAGCAGGGCGGCATCAGCATAGGGCAGCATATAAAAGACAAATATTCAATTCCTTTCATATATCTCACTGCATACGAAAATCCCGAAATCATTGGTAAAGCTGTTGCTACAAAGCCATATTCATACCTGACAAAGCCTTTCAAAAATGTAGATTTAATTACAGCGGTAGAAATAGCTTTTAGTCAATCCGCAGGTTTGGCAAAATATATATCAACTATTCTTGTAAAATCCGATGATTATAACGTGGAGCTTCCAATAGATGAAATTGACTACATCGAATCGGATGGGAATTACTTACTTTTCTACACAAATGAAAAAGTATTTAAATCCCGTTCAACGATCAAACAAGTTTTAGAAGAGCTTCCCAGTTCCAGATTTGTGCAGACACATAGAGCCTATGTCATTAATAAAGTCAAAATAGAGAAATTCAACAAAAAAAGTTTAGTCATTAAAAATACAGAAATCCCAATTTCTAAGAATTTCCTAGATGGTATTTACAATAATATTCAATAATAAATTAAAACTTGATAAAAAACAGTAAACCCACTTTCGCATTATATACCAAATTCTAAACTGATTTTATCATTTTATAATTGGTTATAAATATTGAACCCCTATAGTTCTTCAAAGCATCGATATAATAGTTTACGTACTGCTAAGCATATTTGATTCGTAGTTGTATTTTGTTGCGTAGAGGAACACTTACGAAATGTTGTTGATGCATCATAAGCCTCAGTTTTATAGAATCTCCTTCACTTCAAAGTACTATTCTGTAGTTTTCAGTTACAAACGGAATGCCCTGTATTGACGCAGCTAAATAAAGAAGATGTCGATCAAGTTTAGCCCTGATAGGAATAAGCGCCGTGCGCTCTGGATAGCAGGAATTTGCCATATTAAATATAATAGCTTGGCTCCAATATTTTAATAATGGTATTTGTAAGTTTATATCCATGGTTTACGTGTTATAGCTGTTGATCAACTCAATTAATTTTTTTTGCCCCGATACATAATACCGGGGCAAAAGTGAATGTTGGTTTGTGTGGTTTTATTCTATACTGAATCGTTTGCTGATTTGCTGTTTGCCATCAGAAAAGCTGAGCAAATACAAACCGCGAGACAAACCGTTTAATGGTATTTGCGCGGTGTGTGCTCCTTTAGAAAAACTGGATGCATGTTGCAATAAAATTTTTCCGCTGATATCAGTGATTGTAAACGTTGCTTGTGTGTTTTCATTCAGATTCAATTGCAAATTTAATGCGTATCCAATCACGGGATTGGGTGCAATGTTTATAGTGGTTTCGTTAGATGAGTATCGGTCTATTAATATAGTTTCAGAATATTTGATTTTGCCATCTTCATCTATCATTTTGAGACGATAATAATTTTTTCCTCCAAGTGGATTTGCATCAATCAATTCAAAAGGGAGGGTGCAATCATTTTCGTTTGTTTGTACATTTCCAATACTTACAAAATCAACGGCTTGCATGCTGCGTTCTACTTCAAACTTCACTACGCCACTACAATTTGCTTTCCAGTTTAGCACATTGACTGCTGCTGCTTGTTTACCAGTAAATGACAACAAACTAACTGGCAATGGAACATTGGGGTTTCCTGCAAAATAAAATGAGCCTAATGATAAAGTGTTGGTAGTATAAACATAGTCTGTTGCCCACATGCTGGGCGATGATGGAAGAAGTGTGGTAGGTGCAGTGATGTTGGTTTCACAAAAATCTATATTGTTGTATACTTTTAAATCTGAAGCAATCACCACACCTGATCCTGCAGTGGCTACGAGGTTGTCAAATTCTGCTTTTCGAATATAGAGTCTTATGCTTATAGGAGTGACTGGTTGGAATGTCGATGAAATGGTAATATTTCTGTCGAGATAATATCCTCCATTGCCATCTTGCCTTACGTTGCCGCCATTGATATAGAACCTTACCGTAGTTGTACCTAATGTATTTCCATTCGCATTGATCTCGGCCACTGCACGCCCCTGAGCATCTGTAAACGGCACCCACTCGTTGGCATTAAATGCATTAATGACAATAGTTTCCGAATTGACACATGAGCTGGGCGAGCCAGGTGCAGTAAGAGCAGGTATAGCAAGCAGTTCATTCGACATGGGATTATCGCCAGTAGTGGTATGCATGTGTTGTTTTACCAGTAGTCCGTTTGGTGCAGGTAAATATTCAAAAAGGGTACCTGAATTTTCGCTTCCGCCTTTAAAGGTCATACCATACAATTTGTTGTTGAGCATAGTCATCCTGCCATAAGGCAAGGTTCCACTCGAATAACTCATATTTACTTTTTTAGTTAACGTATTGGCTACAGGATCAAAAACAAATATAGTACCCGAGTCAAGCGAACCACCCCACAAGGTTGTACCATATAACTTTCCGTTGCATTCAGTGAGCCCACCAAAAGGATTACCTCCAATGGTGCTGTCAAAATCTGCTTTTTTGATAAAGCTGTTGATTGCGGGATTGTATTCAAATAGTGTACCTACTAAATCTGTTCCTCCACTAAAGCATACTCCGTAAAATTTATTATTGTACATCGTGAGCTGCGCATATGGGCGATAACCTTTTACATTATCGAGTATCACTTTTTGTGCATAGATTCCTGTTGCTGGATTGTATTCATATATATTTCCACCTCCATTATTACTACCCATTGAACAAGTACCATACAATTTCCCGTTATATACAGATAAAGTACCATGAGGCCTATCGCCAGTTGCTGCATCAAAGAAATGTTTGGTAGTAAGACTGTTGGTCACTATGTCATACTCATATAAGGTACCTTCCATAGAATTGCCACCTGTGGAAGAAACGCCATAAAATTTATTGTTAAGCAAAGTAAATCCACCATTGATATACTGTCGAGCAATCGAATCCACAAAATTTGCTTTGATGGTGTAAACATTTGTTGCAGGGTCGTATTCATAGATGCCACCACCCGTATTGCTTGCGCTTTGCATGGTGCCGCCTGTCATGCATGTGCCATAAATTTTATTGTTGTAGTACACGACTTGCCCACTGGGGTGGCATAGTTCATCACCACCCAGGTTAATCAATGTTTGAAATGTAGCATTTTGCAAATTATATGAAAATAGATTTCCACGATTGTGTGCTCCGCCTTGTATCGTAAAGCCATATAATTTATTGTTATAAAGTGTTACAGCACCAGCTCCTCTACTTCCAATTGACTCATTCATATCGACCAATGCGGTATACTGATTAGTGGCAGGGTTGAACGAAAACAATTGTCCAAAAGTATTAGCTCCACCAATTGAACTGCAGCTATATAATATATTGTTGTACACTGTAAAGTTCATTTTGTGTTTAGCTGTAGTATATCCTATGTTGTATTCAATATTAAGTGCATTGTTTGCAGGATTAAATTCAAATATAACCCCCTGATTATAGGTACCTCCATTGTTAGTTGATCCATACAATTTATTGTTGAGCAAGGTAAGTGAGTTGGTAGTCCCGCCTGATGCTATGGTTTCAAAATCTGCTTTTTTTAAGAGTGCATTGTTTGCAGGGTTGAAAGAAAATATAGCCCCATTGTCATTTAATGCCCCAGAATATGTAATGCCCCAAAGCAGATTGTTGTATACCAACAACTCTGTTCCATATACCATTTTACCCGTAGTGGCATTATTAAAATTAGCTTTTTTAGAATAAATATTTGTGGCTGGGTTGAATTCAAACAATGATCCATCATTTATATTGTATTCATCAGAGTTGACCCCGTAAAATTTATTGTTGTATAATGTTAATCCACTTTTCGGAAAGCTACCTGTAAGTTCTTCAAAATCATAAAGATTTGTAAGTACATTGTTGGCCGGATTAAATACAAAAAGAACTCCTCTATTGTTTGCTCCACCACCACATACGCCATACAATTTATTGTTGTATAATAATAAACTCCCTTGCGGATTTACTCCGTTGATGGTAAAAAGGTCTGCTTTCTTTTCCCATACTAACGTTACAGGATCGAAGCTTGCAATGATGCCATTGCTGTTGAGACCTCCCTCAGACATGGCACAATAAAACTTATTATTGTATAGCACAGGTTTATTATAAAAATCAGCTCCGCCCGGGTAGCTGATGGTGAAAGTCTTTTTGACATCAAATCCTGTACCGTCATATTTAGTGGAAAATAGCGCTCCTTTGTTGTGAATACCGCCAGAACCAGTTGTACCCCACAATTGGTAAATGCCTTGTGCGCTTAATTGACTGTATGCCATTGTCATAAAGGCTATGATCAGCAGGAAATAAATAGAATAATTTTTTTTCATGATATTGATTTTTTAGATATTGGGTGCAAGATATTTCTGTGCAGCTTGTCGAATTGATACAGTTAACGAATAGGCATATTCGATTAACGAATAGGTAAATTGTATGAAAACTATTTTTATTTCGGTAGAATTTATTGTATTACTGAATAAATTCAATAGGTATAATCAAATTAAGTTGAAGTTGTTTACAGCGTTTTTTCTGAATTACAACATTGCATATTTTAAAGAAATTGCAAGTTAATCAACAAGGCCTTATTGATTTTTTTTCATTAAAATATTTTAGTAAAAATTGACATACCAATATTTACTTCAGTTAAAGTATAATGTGATGCTTGATACTTTGTATAGTAAAATTGACTTATACAATATTTTAAATTCCATTTACACCATTCTCATTTTAATCAACTGCAAAAATTCTTCTTTCTTTTTTGGGGAGATAGAGATTGTAGAGTCGTCGCTCATGATGGCATAACCACCATCGTTTTTTACCATGCGTTTTACTTCGGCTATATTGATCATATGACTATTGTGCACCCTAAAAAATCCATGATCGCTTAGCAGCATTTCGTATTCTTTTAAGTGTCTGCTCACAATTATTTTCTTTTGATCCTTTAATATAAAATGACTGTAAGGTCCAGATGCTTCTATTCGTATGATATTTTTTAAAGAAATAAATTCAAGTCCGTCACTTGTTGAAAGCGTAATGCTTTGTTCTGATTGTTGTGGTGATTGCAGGTTTTTGAGCAACATTTGCAAAGCTACTTGTCCTGTTTGATTTTTCTTTCTCTCAATGGCTTTTTCTACTGAAAGCTGTAGTTCAGCAATATCAATGGGTTTTAATAAATAATCGACTGCACTAAATTTGATCGCTTTCAATGCATAGTGATCGTAGGCGGTGGTAAAAATGACTTCAAAATCGGGTTTTTGAAATTGCTGCAGCAAATCAAACCCTGTACCAGTCTGCATTTCAATATCCAAAAATACGATATCAGGTTTGTGTTGACTGATAGCAGCTACACCTTCTACTACATTATTTGCTATGGCTACAATGTCAATTTGTTTGCAATATTCAGCTATAATATTTTTTAAAAATTGCCAGCTATGCAATTCATCTTCTACGATAATGGCTTTGTACATTTTTTATTGGTTTAAAATATGGAATGGGGTATCGTAATACAGATTATATTATTTTCAATTTCGTAATTACGTTCCAGCGTAATTTGTTCATCATGGTATTGGTTAAGTTCTTCAATAGAATTCAAAGCTATATTGATAGCTTCATTGTGCACATTGCTGCGATTTGCGGTACCATTGTCCATGATTGTAATGACTGTTGTAAATATTCTGCTTTCAAAGGTAATTCTCAGATTTCGTTTTTCAATACTTCCTTCTGAGGGCAATACTCTTTCATACAATGCTTCTTCTACAAATGGAAACACAATCATCAATGGCATCATTCTTACCGTTGCGTTACAGCTAAGTATGTATGTAAATTTAAATCCAAAACGAACTTGTTCCAGCTCAAGATAATGGTCAATCAGATATTTTTCGCATTCTATTGAGTTAAAATGATTTTTTGAATATTGAAGTATCAGTCTGATAAATTTGCTCAATTGAGATAAGTAATGCAATGCTTGTGCTTTATCATCGAGCATTACAAAATGCTGTATTGCGGTCAGGGAATTAAAGATCAGATGCGGATTTAACTGTCCCAACGCATGCTCATGCTTTACAGGTTTATGGATTCGTTCATGGGTTAGTTCTGACATGACTCTTTTCTAATCTTTCAATAAAAATGATACATATAATCTATTTTTTACCCTTTAAATTATTGAAAGTTGATTTCTGATTAATGAAATTGCTATTTCAATTAACAGCCCATAATACTTTTAATGATATTGTAAATATTATTTTCTTTAAGAAGAGGGTATTAAAGGGTATAAGCATTGCAATTTTTATTGCTATTATTTCCAAATTATATGATTCTTAAATAGCATAAACACCAATCACCTACTTTATTTAACCAATGAGTTCTTTGGATTAACGTATAGCACCTTCGCTTTTTGTATAATAGAAATTATGGAATTACATTTATAGGTGCAAATTTCTACTTTGATACGCTATTTATTTTTACTTTTTTTGGGATGTTTTACCTCTAAAGTTTCCATTGCCCAAAACTATGTATTCCGTCATCTCACCACTACCAATGGCATGCTGAGTGATTTGCGTATATGTTTGACCGAAGACAGAATTGGAAGATTGTGGATAGGTTCAGAAGAAGGTATCAATGTATTTGATGGTTATCAGTTAAGCAGTTATAGCAAGCCTGACAATTCAGCACTCAGCGATAACAATATAACTAATATATTTTGCGACAAGCAAGGCACTATCTGGGTTTCAACGCCTTCTGGCGTACAGTATAAAAAGGAAAATACTAATAAGTTTGTGAGTTTAAAAGGAGACAGTCTGCTGTTTAAAGATGTATCTTTCTTTGCCGAAACGGCACAAGGTGATATCGTTATTGTAGATGCTGGTATTGTATATAGAGTTCATGAGCAAAGAAAAATCACGAAGTTGAGTGGAATAACAGCTTTGGTTAAAAAATACAAATTCCTTACGTGTGTAGAAAAGTTTGAGCAGGATCAGTGGTTTTTTGGTGCAAATGGGAAACTCATGCTTGTTGATCTTCAGCAAGATAGACTGGTAAAAGAATTTCCGTTTCGCAATGTTTGGTGCTTAAGCAAAGTTTCCGATAGTATAGTGATGGCAGGTAGTTTTGTAAAAGACTCTATAGTACTCATCAATACAAATACGGGCATAATCACCTGCATCAACGATTGGCCAAGCAACGATGGCTTTCGTATGAGTGGATACGCTGGCAGTATTTATCCTATCGGAAACAATCGGTTTGCGATAGGATGCAGATGGTTTGGTATTTATATTGTTGACCTGAATGAAAAAAGAATAACTCACCTGACACACAATTCATCAGATGAAAGCACTATTGCAAGTAATAATGTACGAAGGTTGCACGTAACACGTACTGGCTTTATGTTTGTACATGCCATTGGCATTTGCTATACTCAATTGCGCGCTCCGCAAATCAATAGTTTGGCCTACCTCATAAACAAAAGTGGAGAAAAATACGATGGGGGCACTACCTCATTTGTGCAAGATGAGGAAAAGAATCTATGGGTTAGTACCAACAGACATTTAGCATATTGGAATAGGAAAACAGGTATAAGTCGCTATTATCCTTATTATACAGGCAATGATGATGCACAAAAAATTAAAACGGTAAGGGCTGTGGCACTCGATCGTTTGAATCGTGTTTGGGTAGGCTCATTTGGCGGTGGTATAGGTATGCTAAGAGCCGATGGACTGTATGATCAAATCAGGTATAATCCCCAAGACCTGGAAAACTCTATACCCAGCAACGAAATTCAAGCCATTACTTTAGATTCAAAAAAGAATTTTTTCCTTTGTTGCAATTCCGGGTTTGCTTATTTTAATCCGATAAACAAAAAGGTACAAACTTTTTATAAAGATTCTGTACTGAAAGAAATATGCCAAAACCATACTTACAGTATAGTGTCAGATAGCAACGAAAACTGGTGGATAGGTCAATACCTTGGTTTGTTTTTCTACGACCGCAAAGCAGGAAAGCTACATGCTATTGAATTCCCGAAGGAAGTCAATGATTTTACCATTAATTCAATAGCAATCGACCAGGAAGGCAATGTATATGCAGGGGGTAAAAGCGGCCTGTTTATAATACCCAAAAAATCATTAAAAATTACCAAATGGATAAGTAAGAAGGATGGGCTTGTCAGTAATATTGTGAATAGTTTACTTTGCGATCAACAAGGTACCGTATGGCTTTCAGGAAATATTGGTTTGGCAGCCTATCACGCTAAAAGCGACAAACTAGAAATGTTTAATGCATCAGACGGAGTGATCCCTTCAAACCATAATCTCGGTAGTATTTATATGAGCCCGGATAGGGAAATATTTTTGGCAAGTCAGGGGGGTATAAACTACTTTTATCCCGACAGTATTCGATATGAAAAAAAGCCATTAAATGTATATGTAACTTCTTTAGAATTGAATGACAGTACTTTGGCAAATCCAGTTTTGAATGATGCACATTTTACCTATAACAATAATAATTTTTCATTTACTTACCTAGTCGTTGATTTCAATTTGGCTTCCAGTATTCAATACCGATACAAACTAGTGGGCTTTGATACTACATATGTCAATGCTGGCAAACAACGTACAGCAAGATATACAAATCTTGCAGCAGGTCACTATCGTTTTATAGTAGAGGCATCTGCAAACGGTCGGGATTGGTATGCGTGTAGTCAATCACTTTCGTTTACCATCAGTCAAGCATTTTGGACCACATGGTGGTTTCGAATGTTGTTCTTTGTAGTCATTCTAGTATGGGTGTATTATTTTTATAAGCACCGTATAGCATTAATCAATAAAGAAGCCACATTGCGTAGCGATTATGAAATCAAGTTGAATGAACTGGAAAACAGTGCTCTTCGTACACAAATGAATCCACATTTTATTTTCAATTCACTCAATACCATTAATTCATTTATCAATAGAAATGAGCCCGCAAAAGCCAATCAGTATATCAGCAAATTTGCTAAACTCATTCGACTGATATTGGACCATAGCAGGCAAAAGAAAATTAGTCTTGCAGAAGAAGTTGAAGTACTGGAATTATACATTCAACTTGAACGAATTCGTTTCGACAACAAATTTGAGTATCATATCAATATCGATCTTACCATTGAAACAGACACCACAGAAATTCCACCTTTAGTACTGCAACCTTTTGTTGAAAATTCGATTTTGCATGGATTGCTACCTTTACCCCAAGGTGGCAGGCTCCTGATTTCAATACAAAAATTAAATAATACCATGGTATGTATTGTTGAAGATAATGGCATCGGAAGGCAGCAGGCGCGAAAAAATAAAAACCTAAATGTAGACAAACGAAAATCACATGGTATTGATATTACGTTGAAAAGAATTGATATGTATAACCGCGAACACCAGCTTGAAACCGAAGTAGTGATTACCGACTTGAAAGATCATATGGGCTCTGCAAGCGGTACTCGAGTCGAAATTCCAATTGCATGGGTGGAAAGTTTTTAATAGAAAAAAGGAGGTATTGTCACAACTCCATCTGGCGGAAATATAGATATGAACACTGGCGCAGGAATGAACCATAGAATAGGACGTCAGCTTCCTGTGTCAAAAAAAGAATATGATTAATCGAGTGCGAGAGATTATTAGCATGACACTGAAAGTAAAGTACAAATTAAAAAATTCAATGTTTATGTATCATGAAACAAAATGGAGGCAGGAAGTCAGCACACAAGGGCAATGTATCATTCCTTCGCCAAGCGGGGCTTAGATAAAATGAGGGCGTTACCGCATGTGGAAGCCACAAGGCGGTCAGGCTATCCGTTTCAAGTCCTCATCCCGCCCAAAGCG
>OEIV010000385.1_pt1 | contig 24631 bp, 22 predicted proteins | sample 1539231 | NCBI WGS metagenome assembly OEIV01 (sample SAMN03794762, study PRJEB22550) | activated sludge metagenome | feature: wastewater treatment plant; material: activated sludge; isolation source: Wastewater treatment plant of a petroleum refinery complex | place: Argentina: Buenos Aires ... | reverse complement strand
CGCAATCGTCTGCGACATGTTCAGGGGGAAGATGTCACTGACGCTGTGGCGCGGTGCTACGAAAACCTCCGTCGGTTGCGCGATTCATGCTTGGGGCGGCCGACGAAGCGTAGCGGCGGGTAGGGCAAACCAGAAGGAAAGTGACGATCTGTCACTTTCCTTTGGAACTTCAGTGAGATGGAGGCTTCACGCCAGCCGCGAGAGAGGTCAAGACCCCGAGCAGTTTTTCCGGCTCGCCGCCCCAGCCGGCAGCCCGTAGGAGAATATCAATGCCGCTGCGCACACTGTGACGTTCCCCCTGAACATGTCGCGGAGAATCTGCTTGAGTGTTTTCGGATCAGGAAAGATGTCAGTTTTGGCGAACTTCGCACGCAACAGATCGAGCGCCCCGGGCTCTGTGATCTCACCGCACACGAGGCGACGGCCGATGGCCAGCCGTGGGGAATTCAGCGGATATTCTTTGACGTCGTATACCTTGTTGCCCTTGCGGATGCCGAGCAGGCGCCGTCCGTCCTTAGTGTCGATTAGGCGCTGCAGGGCGATGGCTGCCACGTAGGTGGCGTTCATACCGGGCATCTCCTCGACTTGCCCGGTCCGCAAGGCGACGTTCATCGTTGCGGCGAATTGCAGAAACTCGTTGATGGCGGGCAGCGCTTTGCCGCTGTCAATGAGCCGGTTCGCTTCCTTGAAGTTGAGTGCCATGGGGTGGCCTCCGTCACTTGATGGGCGGGTTGGGCGTTGGCGGTGCCGAGGAGCGCGACCACACTAGCCGCATCTGCGCCCGACGGGCCATGGCGGCCGCCGCGCGATCCAGCGCAATCAGCGGCGCCGGGCGTGGCAGAGCGGCCAAGCGCCTCTCATGGTCGCGCCCTTGGGCTATGCCAGCCTCACGACGTTGCTCGGCTTCGGCATCGTCGACAACAACATGTACCAGGAGCTTCCTGGAATCACGGTGAATCGACATGCTGCCAGGGCCCCCGGAGGCCAACGAGCGGCGGACCGGCATGGGGGCACCATCGGCGAAAAATTTGGTAACGGTCTTGCCCATGCCGGGCGCGCCAGGCAATCGCGCCGCGCCTACGAGGCCGGCCGCCATGAGAGCGTCCGAAGCGCCGCAGTAGAGGTCGCTCCACCAGAGGCGCACAACGGTGACGCCAGGGGCGTATTCTTCAATGACGGACGACGGACGTTCGCGACCAGGGATGGATATCGAAGCGCTGAACTGCTGCGCTCCATGATGCTCGGCGCGCTCGATCATGCACGGAAAGCCGCGCGGATCGATGCTCTTGAGCCGGCGACGGGGCCCGCCAATCTCACCTGGAAAGGCCGTTCCTTGACCGAGACCGAGGGCCTGCAATTCCTCCTTGGTGCCATAGATCAGGTCGCCCCACGGCATAAGGAAGTAGCTGAAAAGCGGGGCTTCGTGAGTCGATGTCAGCGCCATGATGCCTCCGTCGCGGCGCGTAGCGTAGCGGTTTCGAGGTGGCCATAGCGGCGTTGCAGGATCAGGGACGAGTGCCCCAGGACCTGTGCGGCGACGGCAATGGTATTGCCGGCCTTGAGCAGTTCGGCGGCGCGGTAGTGGCGCAGGTCGTGCAAATTTAGGTCGGGCCGGCCGATGCGGCGGGTCAGATCCTGCCACTGGCGCCGGTAATTGATGATGCGGCCGGCGACGATGTTGCTCTCGAAGAGCAGGCCCTCGTCCCAGCGCCTGGGCCAGACGCGGGCCATCAATTCGGCGGAAGCCGGGCTGAAGAACAGCGCGCGCGGCCGGCCGGTCTTGGTCGTCGCGCAGGTGATGCTGCGCGCGACCAAGTCGATATCCCGCCAGCGCCGTTCGAGGATCTCGCTCTTGCGGGCGCCGGTTTCCACCAGGAGGCGCACCAGCACGGCGAAGCGCCGATCGGAAAAGGCCTTGGCGCCGTCGAGCAGGGCGGTGATCTCCGTATCCTTGATCTCGACGCGGCGGATTGGCTCTTCGTAGCGTTGCAGGCCCAGGGTCGGCGAGACGAAGCCGGTCGGCGCCAGGCGCTTGCGGAGGGCCCACTTGTAGAGCGTGCCGATGGTCGAGGTATCGCGATTGACAGTCGAGGCGCGGTAGCCGTGCTCGAGCATCGCCTCGGCGGCGGTGCTGATCTGGGCGGTGGTCAGTTTCCAGGCGGATTCGAGGCCGAAGGCCTCGATCCATTTGCGCATGCGCAGATCGGCACCGTCGAACTGAACGGCGCAATAGGCCTTCACCAGTTCGGCGAAGGTCAGTTCCGTGGCGATGTGCTGCTTTGCCTGCGACATTGCCGAGCGCAGGTTGATACGTGAAGAGGGACGCATAATTCAGGCTCCTTGTGCACTGTGCAAAAGTTGCCTGCCCCAAGCATGAATCCCAGACTCCGTGCGGCTTTGGTGGGCGGTACTGGGATCGAACCAGTGACCCCTGCCGTGTGAAGGCAGTGCTCTACCGCTGAGCTAACCGCCCATCCCGCAGAGGCGCGCATTTAAGCACGGGAGGCCCGGGCCGGTCAAACCGCGAGCCGGTAGAATCCGCGCTTTGCCTTTGCTGTCCTGCCATGACCGTCCGCACAAGATTCGCTCCAAGCCCCACTGGCTACCTCCACATCGGCGGCGCGCGCACCGCGCTGTTCGCCTGGGCCTATGCCCGTCGCCATGGCGGCCGGTTCATCCTGCGCATCGAGGACACCGACGTGGCGCGCTCGACGCCCGAGGCGGTGCAGGCCATCCTCGACGGCATGCAGTGGCTGGGCCTCGAACACGACGAAGGCCCGTTCTACCAGATGCAGCGCATGCCGCGCTACAAGGAAGTGATCGCGCAGATGCTGGCGGCGGGTACGGCCTACCACTGCTACACATCTCCGGAGGAACTGGAGGCGATGCGCGAGCAGCAGATGGTGCGGAAGGAGAAGCCGCGCTACGACGGCCGCTGGCGGCCCTCATTGGCCAATGAGGCGGGTAAGGTGCTGCCGGCGCCGCCGGCCGGCGTGGCGCCGGTGGTGCGCTTCCGCAATCCTCTCGACGGCACGGTGGCATGGGATGACGCGGTCAAGGGCCGCATCGAAATCGGCAACGTCGAACTGGATGATTTCATCATCGCCCGCGCCGACGGCACGCCGACCTACAATTTCTGCGTCGTCGTCGATGATTGGGACATGGGCATCACACACGTCATCCGCGGCGACGACCACGTGAACAACACGCCGCGCCAGATCAACCTGCTCAAGGCGCTGGGCGCACCGGTGCCGGTGTACGGCCACCTGTCGATGATCCTCGGCGACGACGGCCAGAAGCTCTCGAAGCGGCGCAACTCGGTGGCGGTGACCGACTACGAGGCGCGCGGCTACTTGCCCGAGGCGGTACTCAATTACCTGGCACGCCTGGGCTGGTCGCACGGCGACGACGAAGTTTTCAGCATGGAGCAGTTCGTCCAGTGGTTCGATCTGGAACACATCACTTCGTCGGCGGCGCAGTTCAACACCGAGAAACTCGACTGGCTGAACGCCCAGTACATAAAGTCAGCCGCAGTGGCACGCCTCGCCGGCGACGTGGCACGGCGCCTGGCCAAACGCGGCGTCGACCCGGAGGCCGGCGCGTCGCTGGAGCACGTGGTAACGCTTTACCAGGATCGCGTCACCAACCTCAACGAACTGGCGGATGCGGCGGAGCCTTTCTGCATCGTCGTCCATCCTTCCGAGGAAATGATCTCGACGCATCTTACCGACGCGGCTCGCGCCGCGTTGAAGGTGCTGCGCGGCAAGCTGGCCGCGTGCGCCTGGGAGAAAGCGGCGATCGCCGCGGCGATGAAAGAGACGCTGACTACTTGCGGCTTGAAGATGCCGCAAGTGGCGATTCCGCTGCGCGTGACGCTGCTCGGCCAGCTGCAATCGCCGGCCATCGATGCGGTGCTGGAAGTGCTGGGCCGGAACGAGGTATTGGCGCGAATCGATCGCTACGGCTGAGCCGGCACGGCGGCCGGAAAAAACAGGCCAAGGCGGCAGGGAGGGGAGCCGCCTTGGCCTTCGGCCTGGAGGATGGTGGCCGCGCAAAGCAACCGTTCGATGAACGGCTGGGCAAATTCTCACATTGTCCGGCGCGACCGGCGCTTGTCGTCGAATCGCGACACTCCGATCGCTTGCGCGAGTTCCGTCTCGATCGGCAACGGCTCCGCCGCGATCCGCGAGGCGAGCAGCTCCGCGCAGAGCGAGGCCCAGACGAGGCCGCGCGCGCCAAAGCCGTTGATGATCCAGAGGCCATCGGAGGCCGATACTGGTCCGACGATCGGTAGACGGTCGGGCGACATCGGCCGGAAGCCGACGCGGCCGTCAAGCTGCGCCGGATTTAGGCTCTTGCCATAACCGGGCAGGATGGCATCGAGCCGCAGCAGGTTTTCGACATGGTCGTCGCGGTGCGGCGCGGCATCGGTGTCGTCGGGCGTCAGCGTGGCGCCGGCGCAGTGGAGGCCATCGATGGCCGGCGTGACGTAGCCGTTGCGAGTCGCCACGATGTCGAAGCGCGGCACGTCGGCTTCGGGCAGGTGAGAGACCAGACCGCGACCGATGCGGATGGGCACCCGCGGCGCCAGGCGCGGCGTATCGATGCCGTTGGCCAGCACCACCCGCGGTGCTTCGGCGATCAACTGTCGGTCTGCATCGAACAGGCGCCACAGCGACCCCTCGCGCGCCATGCGCGCGACGTGGACGCCGCAGCGCACGGGAAGTCCGGCAAGATTGGCCCGGCACAACGATGGCGGGTCGATCCAGCCGCCGCCGGGGAACCACCAGCCGCCCATTTCGACCGGCCAGCCGGCGAGGCGCGCAGCCTCGTCGCGCTCGACGAAGCGGAATAGTTCGGGTGCAAACTGCGCTTCCGCCGTGCGCCGTTGCGTGTCTTCGTGCCTGGCGTCGCGCGCCAGATGCAGCACGCCGGTCGGGCCGTGGCGAACGCCGGGCAAGGCGGCGAAGTGGCGCTGGCCATAGAGGAAGCAGGCGCGCAACAGGCGCGACAGGCGCGTGTCGTCGAGCGAAGGCAACGGGCGGAAGACGCCGGCGATGTTGCCCGAGGCGCCTTGGGCTGGCTTGCTGGCGCGCTCCAGCACCGTGACATCGTAGTCGCGCGCGGCGAGTCGATTGGCGGCCGAGGCGCCGGCCAGGCCCGCGCCGACCACGACGATGCGGCGGTCGGTCGGCATCGTGCCGTGGCGTGTGCCCGGCGCCGATGCGGCGAGCATGTAGCGCTTGTTGCCGAAGCCCGGCCGCTTTCCCCAGCGAAAGTCAGCCGCGGCGGCACGCCGCGTCACGTCCTCGGCGACGGTCCAGGTCGCCAGCGTCGCACCCGGCGCCGCCAGCCGGCGTAATTGCGCAAACGTCGCGTCGGACCAGAGATCCGGATTGCGGTCGGGCGCAAAGCCGTCGAGGTAGAAGGCGTCGGCGGCAAGCGTGAGTTGCGGCAGCCAGTCGTTTGCATCGCCGAACATCAGCGTGAGGGTGACGGCTTCGTTCTCGAAGTGCAGGCGGTGCAGGCCGGGTACCAGCGTCGGCCATTGCGAAACCAGTTGCGCCGAAAGCCCGGCAAGTTCCGGCCACTGCTCTTGGAGCCTGGCAAGGTCGTCGCGGCGGAATGGGTGCTTCTCGACCGAGACGAAATGCAGGCGACGGCAGCGCCGCGGGTCGTTCCGCCAGGCATGCCAGGTGGCGAGGAAATTTAGGCCGAGGCCGAAGCCGGTTTCGAGGATGACGAAGCGTTCGCATCCACGCCATGCGGCGGGAATGTCGTTACCGCCGAGGAAGACGTGGCGCGCCTGTTCCAGCCCGCCCTGGGCCGAGTGATAGATGTCGTCGTGGCGCGCGGAGTAAGGCGTCGTTCCCGCGTATGCAAGCTCCGCGGGAACGACCGTTTGATACGTCATTCAGGCCGCATTTGGGGGAACAGGATGACGTCGCGAATGGCCGGCGAATCGGTCAGCAGCATGACCAGCCGGTCGATGCCGATGCCGCAGCCGCCGGTCGGCGGCAGGCCGTATTCGAGCGCGCGGACGTAGTCGGCGTCGTAATACATCGCCTCCTCGTCGCCGGCGTCCTTGGCCTTGGCCTGCTCCAGGAAGCGCGCGGCCTGGTCCTCGGGGTCGTTCAGCTCGGAAAAGCCGTTGGCGATCTCGCGGCCGACGATGTAGAGCTCGAAACGCTCGGTGACGTCGGGGTTGCTGTCCGAGCGGCGCGCGAGCGGTGAAACTTCCGTCGGGTAGTCGATGATGAAGGTCGGCTCCCACAACTCGGCTTCGGTGGTTTCCTCGAACAACTGCATCTGCAAGGTGCCGAGGCCGGCGTTCGGTTTGACCTCCACTTTGAGGTCGGCAAGCTTGTGGCGCAGCCAGCCGGCATCGTTGAGGTTGGCGACGCTGTAGCCGGGGTGATGGTAGTGGATCGCATCGACGGTGGTCATGCGCCGGAACGGTTTGGACAGGTCGAGCGTGCGGCCCTGGTAGTCGAAGGATTCCATGCCCAGCGCCTCGCGCGCCGCCTGCCGGATCAGTCCCTCGGTGAAGTTCATCAGGCTTCTGTAATCCGCGTAGGCCTCGTAGAACTCCATCATGGTGAATTCGGGGTTATGGCGCGGCGAGAGGCCTTCGTTGCGGAAGTTGCGGTTGACTTCGAACACTTTCTCGAAGCCGCCGACGACCAGCCGCTTCAGGTACAGCTCGGGTGCGATGCGCAGGAACAGTTGCATGTCGAGCGCGTTGTGATGCGTCGTGAACGGCTTCGCCGAGGCGCCGCCGGGAATCGGGTGCATCATCGGTGTCTCGACTTCGAGGAAGCCGTGTTCCGTCATGTAGTGGCGGATCGAGGCGATCATGCGGCTGCGGGCGACGAACGTAAAGCGCGTCTGCTCGTTGGTCATCAGGTCGAGGTAGCGCTGGCGATACTTCTGCTCGACATCCGCCAGCCCGTGAAACTTCTCGGGCAGCGGCCGCAAGGCCTTCGCAAGCAGGCGGATCTCGGAGCAGTTGACCGTCAGTTCGCCTGTCTTGGTCTTCATCAGCGTGCCGACGGCGCCGACGATGTCGCCGAGGTCCCAGCGCTTGAAGTCGTTGTAGGTCTCCTCGCCGATTCCGTCCTTGGTGACGTAGAGCTGGATGCGGCCGGACAGGTCCTGGATGGTGATGAAGCTCGCCTTGCCCATCACGCGCTTGAGCATGATGCGGCCGGCGACCTTGACCTCGATCGGCAGCGCTTCCAGTTCCTCGCGCGCCTTCTCGCCGTAGAGTTCGTCGAGCCGGCCGGCGGTGTTCTCGCGGCGGAAGTCGTTGGGGTAGGCGCGACCGGTGGCTCGCCACTCGGCCAGCTTCGCGCGACGCTCGGCAATGATGTGGTTTTCGTCTTGAACGGGTGTTGTGGTCGGCTCGGTCATGATCGTGTCTTCAGGAAAAGTCGTAAACGGTGAAGCCGAGCGCCCGTGCGGCCTCGGCCTGGATTTTGTCGGCGGTGGCGAAGGTATCCGTGCCGGTGGCGCGGGCAGCGGCCAGGTGCATGGCGTCCAGGGCGCGCAGCGGCAGCGCGGGCAGGGCGTCGATCAGGCCGCGGGCGTCGGCATAGTCGCCGAAGGCCGGCGTGCTCAGGTGCCAGGCGCCGCCGCGCACGTGACGGTCGAATTCGGCCAGGGCGCGGCTTTCGAGTTGCGCGTCGATCTGCCGGGCGCGCCGGCGCCGGGCCAGCAGGCAACGGAATTCGACCAGGGTCAGCGCGGAAATGGCCGGGCCGCCGGCGGCGTCGCTCCAGTCGAGCACGTCGAGCGAACGCGGCTCGCGGATGTAGCACTTGGCGAGCGCGCTGGTGTCGATGTAGGCGCTCATGCCGGCAGGCTCTTCACGCGCGGTCCTGCCGCTCTTCCGCCAGCAGGGCTTCGCTGGTCACGGTCTGCATCGGCTGGTCGGCGAGGAAGCTGCGCAGCGTGCGCAGCGATGGCTTGGGCGCTGCCGGCAGAATGCGCGCCACCGGCTCACCGTGGCGAACGACCAGCACTTCATCGTCGCCGGCGAACATCCGCTCCGGGTGGGACAGTCCTTCCCGGGCTTCGCGTATGGTGAGGGTTTTCATGCGGTCGTCCATGTGTGACACAGCGGTGCAAATTGTGTCACGTTCGAGTCCTGCCGGCAACACTAACGGTACAACGGCAGCGCCGCCAGGCGGCGTTCGATCTCCGCCTCCACGGCCCGGTAGGCGGGCGTGCCGGGGCCGCCATAGCGCCGCCGGAATTCCGGCTGGTAAAGATATTCCGGCAGCCCTTCCTGTGACGGCATCAGGTCGGTGTCGGCGATGTCAGTCCGCAGTAGCGCGTCGATCCGCTCCGGCTGGCGAAGCACGAGTTCCCCGAACCGCGTACCCGCGCGGTCGGCGGCGAGGTCGGCGAACGAGAAGCCGCTGCCATGACGGGCATCGTCGAGTTCCTTGTATACCCCGATGGCCTCGGCTGCCGGCTCGCCCGCCCAGGCTGCGAGCGCGGCGGAAACGACGAAGTGCTGGGCGCTGTCCTCGCGGTCGCGCAGGGTCAGCGTGACGCGATGCGGTTGCGGCCACTGGCGCGCGATCGGTATGAGGTGGGCCAAATTCTTTTCGGCGATGTACAGGGCGAGCACGAGCAGCGCCGCCCGCCGCTGCCGCGGCTGCTGGCCGGCGGTGGCTTCGAGCATCGGCCTGAGTACTTGCCGCAAAGGCATGGCGGACTTCGGCGCTTTGTGGTCGAGCAGGGTCACGAGCGTCCGGTGCGCGTGCTCGAAACGCGGCAGTTCGGCCGCATCGATCGCCATGCCGCGCACCTTGTCGAGCAGGGCCGGTTGCCAGACGAAGTCGACCAGCACGACCCCTTGTCGCGGCTCGAAAGTCAGCCGTCGCACCGCGCCGCGCGCCATGTCCCATTCCTGCCCGTAGCCGACCGCGCGTACCGTCGTGAGCAGGGTGAACTCCGCCAGCCACTGAGGAATGGGCGTCGCGCCGATCGCGGCGGCCGCGATGCGCGGCTCGCCCTGGGACTCGTTGATGATTGCGCGCAAGTTGAGGAAACGTTCGCCGAGCCAGCGGGGCCACGGCACGCGCAGCGTCAGGCGCGTTTCCGCCGAGTCCTCACCCAGCACCAGCGCGCCGCGGCCGTGCAGCGCGCGGCTGGCCAGATAGTTGATGCCTTCGTCGATCAGTGTGGCCGGCAAGGCGACGCGGCGCTGCTCGCCGGCCAGCATGCGGCGCGGATCGTTGAACAGGAACAGCCGCCGCGCCTGGGCAACGGCACTTGGCGAGAGATTCTCGGTCCGCGTGACGAGCGGTTCGGCGTCGATGAGCACGATGAACAGTGCGCCGGCGCCGGCCAGCAGTGACAGCGCAACGAACAGCAGCCAGCGCACAGGTCTGACGCGGGCGCTCAGACGCCCTGCTTCAGGCTGGCCTCGATGAAGTCGTCGAGATCGCCGTCGAGCACCGCCTGGGTGTTGCCGACTTCGTGGTTGGTGCGTAGATCCTTGATGCGCGACTGGTCGAGCACATAGCTGCGGATCTGGTGGCCCCAGCCGATGTCGGTCTTCGAATCTTCGAGTTGCTGCTGCTCGGCCTGGCGCTTGCGCAGCTCCGCTTCGTAGAGCCGCGACTTCAGCATCGCCATCGCCTCGGCGCGATTGCGGTGCTGCGAACGGTCGTTCTGGCACTGCACGACGATGCCCGAGGGCATGTGCGTGATGCGCACGGCGGAGTCGGTCTTGTTGATGTGCTGGCCGCCGGCGCCGGAGGCGCGGAAGGTATCGACGCGCAAATCGGCCGGGTTGATGTCCACCTCGATGGAATCATCCACTTCCGGATAGGCGAACACCGAACAGAAGCTGGTGTGGCGGCGCGCGTTGGAATCGAACGGCGACTTGCGCACCAGCCGGTGGATGCCGGTCTCCGTGCGCAGGTAGCCGTAGGCATAGTCGCCGGTGATCTTCAGCGAGGCGGTCTTGATGCCCGCCACTTCGCCCTCGGATTCTTCGAGCACTTCGACGCCGAAACCCTTGCGCTCGCAGTAACGCAGGTACATGCGCAAGAGCATCGCGGCCCAGTCCTGCGCCTCGGTGCCGCCGGCGCCGGCCTGGATGTCGATGAAGCAGTTGTTCGGATCGGTCGGGTTGGCGAACATGCGCCGGAATTCGAGTTCGCCGATGCGCTGTTCGGTGCCGGCAAGATCGCTTTCGACCGACACCATGGTGTCCTCGTCGTCCTCGGTGCGTGCGAGCTCGAACAGTTCGCCGGTATCGGCGAGTTCCTGGGCGATGTCGCGCAGCGTGACGACGACGCCTTCGAGCGATTTCTTTTCCTTGCCCAGTGCCTGGCCGCGCTCGGCGTCGTTCCAGACGGCCGGGTCTTCGAGTTCACGATTGAGTTCTTCGAGCTTCAGCGCCTTGGCATCGAAGTCAAAGATACCTCCGCAGTTCGGCCTGGCGGCGGTCGAGATCGGCGAGGCGATTGGCGATGCTGTTGAGGCGTTCTGCTTCCATGATGGCGGTCCGAATGGTGAGGCGCGGATTATAGGGCTTGGGCGGTGCTTCGCCGATGCCATGGCCTTGCGCTCGGTCTTCTTCGCCGGTCGGTTCTGGCCTCTCGATCACCAAGGCCTTCGTGCTGACGATCCGCGACGATGGTTGAGCGCTCTGGCCGTTCTCAGGCGGCCAGCTTCGCCAGCCAGGCAGCGGCATCGGTGATCGCGATGCCGTTGCGGAATTCCTCCTGACGGAGGTCGCGGACCAACTGGACCGGGCGGGATTCGGGGAAGCGGGCGGCGAAGTTCGTCAGCGCTCGATGGGGCTTGGCGTCGGCGACCTTGCATTCGATGAGGTTGGCCAGAGCTTCGCCGTCGCTCAGCGCAAAATCGACCTCGGCGCCGTCCTTGGTGCGGATGTAGTGGAGCCCCGCATCCTTGCCATGGGCGTCCTGGAGGAAATGCACGTGCTTTTGCAGCATCGCGGCCACGGCGTTCTCCAAGCGAGCGCCGTCGTCGCCGCGCACCAGGCCGGTATCGAAGAAATAGATCTTCGGCATCTGGAGCAGGGCGCGGCCGACATTGCGATGCCAGGGCGGCACGGCGAAGACGATGTAGAGCGCCTGAAGGATGTCCAGATAGCGTTTCAGGGTGGTCGGAGACACGGCCAGATCGTGGGCGATGGAGGCCAGCGAGAGCGGCGAGCCGACCCGTTCGCGCAGCAGCTCGACGAACAGGCGCATGGTGTTGATCTCGTGCAGGCGCGAAAATTCGAGCACGTCTTCGCGGATGAGATCGGTGAAGTATTGCCGGCGCCAGCGTTCCGCATCTTCATTGGTTTCGGCCAGGCAGGGCTCGGGAAAGCCGCCGCGTTCAAGTAGCCGGGCCAAGGCTTGCGCGGGCGTGCCGCCCTGTTGTTCGCACCATTCGCGCACCGAGATGGGATGCAGGCGCCAGGACAGGTAACGCCCGGCCAGGGAGTCGCCCGTTTGTCGCCAGGTTTCCATGCGGGCGCTGCCTGTGACGAGCAATGCCTGCCCGGAAGAGCGAGCATCGACGACGCCCTTGAGCCAGTTCTTCCAGGACGACATCTTGTGGATTTCATCCATCGCCAACAGCCGGCTGTTCGGATTCCAGCTCTGCCGGAGCAGGATGGCACGATCACTGGCCACGTCCCAGTTGAAGTATTGCGACGGCGCGAAGCGATCCATCAACTGCCGACACAAGGTGGTCTTGCCGACCTGCCGGGGGCCGGTGAGCAAGACCATCTTGCGGGACAGGTCGTTGGTGATGCGGTCGTCGAGGTAGCGCTTCATCGCGACTATTATAGCGATATATGGCAAAAAGTCGCGACAATATGTCAGTTATGTGGCTTTTGGTCGCCTTTGTTTTTTACGCCGAGGGTATTGTCTATGCCGACAAGAATTCTTCGATCAGCAACTGAACACTGGCCGTGCCGTTCCACTCGTTGATGTCGAGCCGGTAGGCAGCCTCGATGCGCGAAGCGGCGGGTTCGACGCAGTTGAAGCGTATGGCTTCGAACCGGGCCTTGTTCTGGCGCAGGACGAGCTTGAGGTGCTTGTCCTTGAGCAGTTTCTGGCTGTCGACCTCGAAGACGTCCGAGAAAATAGGTGCGGGAAAGCCCTGGCCCCAGATTTCGCCGGCCAGTAGCCGGGCCGTGTCGATACCCCGGTAACCGGCTTCCAGCGCGCCATCGGTGGCCAGCGTGTGTGTCAGTTCCTCCGGTGCGATCAGCATGTGCGCCACGGCCTCGAAGACCGACTCGAACTCGGCGAGGTCATCCTCGGCGATGGTCAGGCCGGCCGCCGCCGCGTGGCCGCCGAAGCGCCTGAGCAGACGGGGCCGTTGCTTGGCCACCAGGTCGAGCGCGTCGCGAAGGTGCAGGCCGGGAATCGAGCGGCCCGAGCCCTTGATTTCGCCATCGTTGCCGCGCGCGAAGGCGAAGGTCGGCCGGTGCAACCGCTCCTTGACGCGGCCAGCGAGGATGCCGACGACGCCCTGGTGCCAGTCCGGGTCGAACAGCACGAGGCTGGCGCGGTTGTCGGCATCGAGATCGTCGAGCAGCACGTTCGCCGCCTCGCGCATGTCCGCCTCGATGGCGCGCCGCTCGCGGTTGATGGCGTCGAGCTGCTGGGCGACGTTGAGCGCGCGGGCCGCATCGTCGGTGGTCAACGCCTCGATGCCGAGCGCCATGTCGGCCAGCCGGCCGGCGGCGTTGAGGCGCGGGCCGATGGCGAAGCCGAGGTCGAAGGTGGCGGCCCGTGCCGGATCGCGGCCGGCGACGGCGAACAGCGCCTTGATGCCGGGCTGCATGCGGCCTTCGCGCATGCGCGCCAGGCCCTGGGCGACGAGAATGCGGTTATTGCGGTCGAGCGGCACCACGTCGGCGACGGTGCCGAGCGCGACCAGGTCGAGCAGGTCGGCGAGCTTGGGGCCCTTGCCGTCGGTGAAGGCGCCGCGCCGGCGCAACTCCGCGCGTAACGCCAGCATCACGTAGAACATGACGCCGACGCCGGCCATGGCCTTGCTCGGGAAGCCGCAGCCGGGCTGGTTGGGATCGACGATGACCTCGGCGGCGGGCAGTTCCGGGCCGGGCAGGTGGTGGTCGGTGATCAGCGTGGCGACGCCGAGCCGTCGAGCCTCGGCGACACCCTCGACGCTGGCGATGCCGTTGTCCACGGTGACGATCAGGTCCGGCTTCATGGGCGTGGCCAGTCGAACGACTTCGGGCGAGAGACCGTAGCCGGTATCGAAGCGGTTGGGCACCAGATAATCGACGATGGCGCCGAACTGCCGCAGCGCGCGCAGGCCGACGGCGCAAGCGGTGGCGCCGTCGCAATCGTAGTCGGCGACGATCAGGATGCGCTGCTTCGCGGCGATGGCGTCGGCAAGCAGCGTGGCCGCTTCGCTGGCGCCCTTGAGCGTGTCGGGCGGCAACAGGCAGGCAAGTCCGGTGTCGAGTTCGGCCTTGTCCTTGATGCCGCGCGCGGCATACAGGCGCGCCAGCAGCGGATGCACGCCGGCCTGTTCGAGCATCAGCGCGGCGCGGATCGGCACCGGGCGGGTGACGATGCGGGTCACGGCGCCAAGCCGGCCAGGGCGACGGGTTTGCGCCATAAGCGCCAGAGATCGCCGCGACCGATGGTGACATGGACGCCACGCGCATGGCCGCAGGCCACCAAAGTCAGTCGTCGCAGTACGCTGCTGTTTACGGCCGCGAGTGCCGGCGCCAGCCATGCCTCTTCGATGCAGGCCAGCGCCGCGCGCCAACCAGCGGCGTCATCGCTGGGCGGCGAGCGGAGCAGGGCGTCATGACGCGCCAGGACGTCGCCACGGACTTTCGTGAAGCCCGGCGGCAGGGGTTCGACGACGATGCCTTCGAGCGAACACAGGCCCCTCATCACCGCATCGTTGCCCCAGAACGTTCGAAAGCCTGTCGGGGCAGCCGTGGGCAGGCGGCCGGCGCCCCAGGGCCAGAGCGAGTTGGCCGTGGGCTGGCCGCGGGCTTCACGCTGGCGGTTGACTCGATGTGCGTGCAACATCGGCTGCGCCTCGGCCAGCAACTTTCGCCAGGAACCGCCGTCGTCGCCCGCGGGCAGCGCGGGGTCCACCTGTCGGCCGACGGCCGTTGGCAGTGGCGCGGTCTGGATGGCCGCCGGCTGCCGCAGGCGCAGCTGCCAGCGGCCCGGCGCCGGCGCGACGATGTCGCCCAGATGTGCGAACAACGGTGCCACCAGCTCGCGCAAGGCCTGGTCTTCATCGGCATCGAGATCGAGTCTGGCCGGGTCGTCGAGCACGATGGCGCCGTCCCCGACGCGCCAGTGCACCGGGTCGAGGCAAAGCCATTCATGTTGCGCGGGATCGCCGCCATCGCCGAGCAGTCGCAGCGATGCCGCTGGCAGCGGCGCGGCGATGCCGAAGACGCTGGCCAGCCAGGCTTCCTCGCCGGTGAAGTGGGCACGCCGTCCCCGGCCGAGCAGCTGCGACAGCGCCGGCAGCGGCAGATCGAACGTGGTGTCGCGCAGGATCTCGCGGGGCCAGAGCAGGCCGGGCACGAGCAGGGTCAGATGCATGGCCCATGTTAACATGCGCGCCACATGGCCAACTTGCGCTACGAATACTGGGTGGGGCTGCGCTACACGCGGGCGAAGCGGCGCAACCATTTCATCTCCTTCATTTCCCTGATCTCCATGCTCGGCGTTGGCCTCGGCGTCGCCGCGCTGATCGTCGTGCTGTCGGTGATGAACGGTTTCCAGAAGGAATTGCGCACGCGCATCCTCGGTGTCGCCTCGCACATCCAGGTCTCCGGCGTCACCGGCGAACTGGACGATTGGACGAAGACCTTGCGGGGCGTTATCCAGCACCCGCGCGTGCAGGCGGCGGCGCCCTACGTGCAGGCGCAGGGCATGCTGTCCTTCGATCAGCAGGTGCGCGGCACCGTCGTGCGCGGCATCCTGCCCGAGGCCGAGGAAAAAACCGCCGACTTCGCCAGGCACATGAAGGCGGGACGGCTGGAGGACCTCGCGCCCGGCGAGTTCAACATGGTGCTGGGCATGGAACTGGCGCGCGCGCTCGGCGTTCGCATCGGCGACAAGGTGACCCTGATCGCGCCGCAGGGGCTGGTCACGCCGGCGGCGGTGCTGCCGCGCCTCAAGCAGTTCAACGTCACGGGCGTGTTCGAGGTCGGCATGTTCGAGTTCGACTCCGGCCTGACGTTGATCCACATGAACGACGCGCAGAAGCTCTATCGCATGGACGACCGCGTCAGCGGCGTGCGCCTGAAGGTGGACGACCTGTTCGCGGCGCCGCGCATCGGCCGCGAGTTGCTGCGCTATCTCGATGCCGACGCCCTGGTCAGCGACTGGACGCGCAGCCACGCCAACTTCTTCCGCGCCGTGCAGATCGAGAAGAACATGATGTTCCTCATTCTGCTGCTGATCGTCGCCGTCGCCGCCTTCAACATCGTGTCGACGCTGGTGATGGCCGTCACCGACAAGCAGGCCGACATCGCCATCCTGCGCACGCTCGGCGCTAGCCCCGGCGGCATCATGAAAGTATTCATCGTCCAGGGCGCCATGATCGGCACCATCGGCCTCGGCCTCGGCGTGGCCGGCGGCGTGTTGCTGGCGCTCAACATCGAGACCGTGGTGCCCGCCATCGAGCGCGCGCTGGGCATCCAGTTCCTGGCCAAGGACGTCTATTACATCTCCGACCTGCCTTCCGACCTGCAATGGCGCGATGTCGGCATCATCACCGGCGTGTCCTTCCTGCTGACCCTGGTGGCGACGCTGTATCCGAGCTGGCGCGCCTCGCGCATCAATCCGGCCGAGGCGCTGCGTTATGAATGAACCGGTACTCGCCTGCGCCGGGCTGAAGAAAACCTTCGCCCAGGGCGAACTGAACGTGCCGGTCCTGCTCGGCGTGGACCTCGCCGTCGCGCCCGGCGAGCGTGTCGCCATCGTCGGCGCCAGCGGCTCCGGCAAGAGCACGCTGCTGCACCTGTTGGGCGGACTGGATGCGCCGACGGCGGGCAGCATCCTGCTGCTCGGCCAGGACCTGGCGCGGGTGGGCGACGCCGAACGTGGCCGCTTGCGCAACGAAGCGCTCGGCTTCGTCTACCAGTTTCATCATCTGTTGCCGGAGTTCACCGCCGTCGAGAACGTCGCCATGCCGCTGCGCATCCGCCGGCTCGACCGGCGCGAGGCCGAAGCGCGGGCGGCGGCGATGCTGGAGAACGTCGGTCTCGGCCATCGCCTGCGCCACCGGCCGGGCGACCGCTCGGGCGGCGAACGTCAGCCCACCGCCGTCGCCCGCGCCCTGGGGCCGCCGCCCGCCTGCATCCTCGCCGACGAGCCCACCGGCAACCTCGACCGCCAGACCGCCGGCGACGTGTTCGACCTGATGCTGAACCTCAATGCCGGCGCCAGCCTGGTCATCGTCACCCACGATCCGGTGCTGGCCGCGCGCGCGGACCGCGTACTGACGCTGAGCGACGGACGGCTCGGCTGAAAGTCAGCCGTCGCGGCACGCCGCGTCAGGCCGGCGCCAGTGCCTCCCACATCGGCCCGGCCAGCATTCGGAACAAGGCTTCGTCGGCGTACATGCGCTCGCCGGCGATGGCGTGTTCGCCGAACACCATGACGCCCAGGATGCGGTACTGCCTGACCACGCCATCGTCACATTCGAGAGCGATGGTGTATTCCTGATAGGCGCCGGCTTCGCTGACGGCCTCGCCGTGAAAGACGACATCGCGGATACGCGGCTTGAAATGGCTGACGAAGCCTTCGTAGAAACGCCGGGTGTTGGCCATGCCGGTGAACTTGCGGCCGGCGGGATAGAAGTAATAGGCGGGGTCGGCTTCCATCGTGGCCAGCGTGGCCTCGACGTCGGCGTCGCCTTCGGCCTGTGCGTGGCGATGGGCGAGGGCGATGCGTTGTTCCTGGTTGAGCGGCATGGCGTCACTGGCCCCACGGAGCAACCATGACCTTGCAGTCAGGGCTGGCGCCGCGCAGGCTTTCGAACTTCAAGGGTAACTGGTCGAGGCTGACCGTGCTGGTGATCATGGCCCGCGGGCGATGATCGCCGGCGGCGATCACGTCGGCGGTGTATTGGAAGTCCTGCTTGTCGTAGCACATGGAAAACAACAGGCGTACTTCCTTGGTCAGGGCGGTGACGGGCACGAACGTGTCGGGTACGGTGCAGAAGCCCAGCGAAACGACCGTGCCGAGCGGCTTGACATGGTCGATGGCCTCGGCGATCGCTCCCGGCAGGCCGACGGCTTCGAACACCACGTCGGGCGGTCCGCCCAGGGCGTCGCGCACGGCGGCGACGACGTCGGCGACTTCCGATTTGGCAATGAAGGCGTTCGCACCCACCGCCCTGGCAATGGGAGCACGGCGCGTCGAGGCGGCCACGACGGCGACATGACTGGCGCCAAGGCGTTCGGCCCAGAAAGCGGTGGCGATGCCGATGGGTCCCGCACCCGTCACCAGCACGCGGGCCCCGACCGGCAGCGCTGACTTGCGTACGCCTTCGAGCCCCACGGCGAGCGGCTCGATCAAGGCGCCTTCCTCGTCGCTGAGGCCGGGTGGCAGCAGCACGCAGTCGCGGGCGCCGACTCTCGAATACTCGCTGAAGCCATGGATGACATCGAAGCGTGCCTGCGGGCAGTGATGGGGGCGGCCGGCAAAGCAGGCCGGACAATGGCCGCAACCGACATAGGGCATGGGCGCGAGGCGGTCGCCCAGCCTGATGTCTTCGACGCCCGCGCCGAGCGCGACAACCTCCCCGGCAAATTCGTGGCCGATGATGCTGTCGATGGGCAATTGCAGGCCATGACCGGAGGTCAGGTGCAGATCGCTGCCGCAGATGCCGGCGCGGGCGACGCGGATCAGCACTTCGCCCCGAGCGGGCGCCGGGTCCGGTCGCTGCTCGATCGCCAGTGGCTGTCCGGCGCCCTTGAAGACGGCTGCTTTCATGATGTGCTCCTGGTCATCGCTCGAACAGATCGTGCCGCGTCATGTAGTCCGCGAAGCGCTCGTGGATGGCCTGCTCGCTCAGGCCGAACTGCGCCGCGCTGTACTCGTGGCGGCCGTGCTTGTGCTGCGGGTTGGCGTCGATCCAGTCCCGCATCCGCCGTTCCGCGGCGTCGCCGAGATCAAGGCCGAAATGCCGATAGATGGCGCCGACCACCGCCATCGGATGTTGACGGAAATCGGCAAAGCGGACATCGAAGAACCGCTCCGGGTGCGCCTCCCGCACCCGTTGCGCGCGCTCGGCCGATTCGGCCCACAGCCACAGTTCCCTCGGCCCGATTTCGCGCGGATCGGTTTGCCGGGCCTGGAAAAAACAGCGCGCCGGCCAGATGACGCCGCAGACCGAAGGAATGCACTTGGCCGGATCGCGATGGGTCTGGATGACGCAGGCATCCGGAAACACCGCCAGCAGGGCATCCAGGTGCGTGATGTGGCCGGGGTTCTTCAGCAACCAGCGCTTGCCGGGATCGTCGGCGCCGATCAGGCGCAGGTTGTCCGCATAGCGACGATAGCTGTCCGTTTCGTCGCGCTGCCACCACCAGCGGTCGTAACCGGGTAGTCCAAAGCCCGTGGCGGGATAGTGGCTGACAAAGCTCTGGGCGAGCAGGTTCAGGCATTCGTCGACTTCGTCGGCATTCACCTCGTGCGACACGCGCAGCGCGGGGACAGCATCGAGAAAGGCTTGCTGGTTGGCGACGGCGGCGCGGAACTGCGGGTTGGTGTCCCAAGCCAGTCGCGGCGGGCGTGGCATGGGCGTGCCGATCAGCCACTGTTCGAGGCCCTGGAACTGCGGGTCCATCGACAGCAGCTTGTGCAGGGCGGTCGTGCCGGTGCGGGGAATGCCGGTGACCACCAGCGGGGCGCGGATCGGCATGGCAAGACAATCCGGCCGCTCCCGCAAACCCCGTTCGGACCAGGCGCGGCTGACCAGCAGGCTCAGGATCGGCCCCGACAGTTGCTGGACGTTGCCGGCATTCACTGGCAGGTCGGCGCGGATGGCATCCACCAGCGCGCCAAGTCCTTCGGTGAACTCGTCGCCGAAATCGCTCATGCCGCAGGCCGATGATGCCTGCTCGAGCAGCTGATCGACGCCAGGGAAGAGGACTTCCGTCATGGTCGAGCGCTCACCAGCGACGTCGCAGTTGGCCACCGATGCGGCGCGTGCGCAGTTGTTCGGCCCGCTCGGACGCGGTGACGCTCGGCGTATCCGGTGGCAGATGCCGGCGCAGTTCCTTGAACGGCACGGTCTTCAGGGTCGGGATGGGCAAGGCATCGGCCTCGTACCAGCGGCCGATGATCATGCCTTGCAAGGTTCCCGCCGGGTCCAGCCAATTCGGCACGCCGGGATCGTCGACGCTGATGACGGCCCGAAAGCGGCCGTCGGCGTCGATGCGCGTCTGATGGCCGTTGAGGCTGCTCTGGCGCTGGATGAATTCGACGGCGTTCCACAACTCGTCGTTGAGCTGGACGTTCCAGTAGCGATGCCTGGCCGGTATTTCGGTTTCGAGGATCAGCGCCTCGTCGGCGGCGAAGCAGAAGATGCCCTGCCAATAGGCCTGAGCGGGCACGGCGCCGCCGAAGTCGGCGAGCTCGATCTTGTTGATCAGCCCGCGTTGTAGCGCGGCGTTCTGGTACTTGAGCCACATGCGCGACAAGCGCTGGGTGAATCCGGCCATGAGCGCACGGATGCGTTCGTCGATCTGCCCGGCCGAGAGACGTGGCTTGAGGGCGGGCGCGCCGACGCGCTCGATGGCCAGCGTCGCTTCGCGTTCCTCGCCCCAGGCGTAGGCGCGGTTGCGCACCATGATGAACTCCGCTTCCGGGTGAAGCGGCAGCCAGTCGCCATCGTGGCCGGGCGGGCGTTCCGTGCTGAACAGCACGTCCAGTTCGCCGCCAGGGCCGAGGGTCAGCTCGTCGGCGTCGAAGTAGCCGAAGTTCCTGCCCGGGGCATCGGCCATGCCCATCATGTGGGCGCCGGTGGAAAACGTCAGCACCCTGACGGTGCCCCGGTTGCCGGTGACGCGGTAGACGCCGTCGCCCCGCACCGGTGCGAGCAGGTAGGTATCGTCCGGGTTCGGTTGCAGCAGGTAGACGGAGTTGAGAAAGGGCGCCCAGTCGGGGTGATCCGCGTCCGCCTGGAAATAGAGGAAGTAGCCCTGCGACAGGTTCATCAGCAGCTGCCGGTACAACTCGGCGCGCAATTGTTCGCTGCGTGGATCGAAGGTCAGCCCGACCAGGTCTTCGGCCGGCTTGAGCAGATCGACGTAGTCGGCCCATGGCAGCAAGTGGGGAGTCGTCACGGGGCCAGCTCCGTCAAGGGGTTTCGGTCAGGGCGCCGGCGACAACGGGCGCCAGTGACCTTCGGTGAATACTTCGAGCGGCCGGAATCGTGACTTGTACGCCATCTTGCGGCTGTCCTTGATCCAGTAGCCGAGATAGAGATAGGGCAGGCCAAGATAACGGCACTGCGCCAGTTGCCACAGAATGGCGTAGGTGCCGAAGCTGGTGCCCGGCAGGTCGGGTTCGTAGAAGGTGTAGACCGAGGACAGGCCATCGTCGAGCACGTCGATGATGCTGACCATGCGCAGAATGTCATTCTCGCGGAATTCGATCAGACGGCTATCCACGTGGCTTTGCAACAGGAAGTGGGCGAACTGGTCGCGGCTGTCGCCATCCATGCCGCCGCCCTGGTGGCGCGCCAGTTGGTAGCGCTGATAGAGCGCGTAGTGTTCCTCGCGGAAGCCGAGCGGTTTTTCGATCGGCGCCAGATCGGCGTGGCGCGCGGCCGCGCGGCGCTGCGTGCGGTTGATGGCGAAATCGTCGACGAGGATGCGGGCCGGCTGGCATTCGCGGCAGGCGTCGCAGTAAGGGCGATAGGTGAATACGCCGCTGCGCCTGAAGCCGGCGCGCACCAGTTCGCTGTAAGTGGCGCGGTCGATCAGATGCGTCGGCGTGGCCACCTGCGAGCGGGCCACTCGGCCGGGCAGGTAGGAGCAGCCATAAGGCGCCGTCGCGTAGAACTGCAACAAGGGAAAGCTCGGCAGGTCGCGCAGGTGGGTCATGCGCGTTTGACGAATGCGTCGGCCACGGCATCGGCCGGCCAGCGGCCGGGCGAGTCAAAGTCAGCGGTGGCGATACGCCGCAGCAGCGCGGTGAAGTCGCTGCGCGGGATCGGCCGGGCGCCGAGGGATGCGAGGTGCGTGGTTTCCATCTGGCAGTCAATTATGCCGAATTCGCGACGCTTCAGATGTTCGCATAGATGCGCCAGGGCGATTTTCGAGCCGTCGCTGCGATGCGTGAACATCGATTTACCGTAAAAGGCGCGCCCCAGGGCGACGCCATACAGACCGCCAGCCAGCTTGCCATCGATCCACGTTTCGACGCTATGGGCGTGGCCGAGTTCGTGTAGCCGTCGATAGGCCGCCTGCATCTCGGCCGTGATCCAGGTGCCGGCCTGGCCGTCGCGCGGCGTGCCCGCGCAGGCGGCGACGACGTCGTCGAAGGCGGTGTCGAGGCGGACCTGGTACTGGCCTTGGCGCAGTGTCCGGCGCAGCGAACGGGATACCTTGATCTCGGCGGGAAACAGCACCATGCGCGGGTCGGGACTCCACCACAGGATGGGTTCGCCGGCGGCGTACCAGGGAAAGATGCCGAGTCGATAGGCGGCGAGCAGCCGTTCAGGGGCAAGGTCGCCGCCAGCGGCAAGCAGGCCGTTGGGCTCGGCAAGCGCGCGGCTGACGGGCGGGAAGAAGGGCGCGGGCGGCAGCCACGGAATCATCCGTGGAACGCTACCACATGATCGACGTCGAGACGGAGGCCGATCCGTTCGCCGATGGCGTGATTGTGGTGCGAGGGCACCAGGGAAAGCACTTGCGCGCCAGAGGGCAGGCGCAGGGTGTAGAGGAACTCGGCGCCGCGGAAGGCCTTGGCAACGACCTCGGCGGACAAGGCAGCGTTGTCGTCGTGCACCAGATCGTCGGGCCGCAGCAGAACCTGCAAGCGGTCGCCGGTGGCGCTGCCGGCCGGCAGGTGGCTGGCCAGGCGGCCGAGTTCCACTTCGACGCTGCCGTCGGCCAGCAGCGTGCCGGGCAGGAAGGCGCCCTGGCCGACGAAATCGGCGACGAAGCGTGTCGCCGGCCGGTGGTAAAGATCGTAGGGCGCGGCCCATTGCTCGATGGCGCCCGCGCGCATGATGCCGACCATGTCGGCGACGGCGAAGGATTCGTGCTGGTCGTGGGTGACGAGGATGGCCGTGGTATCGGTGGCCTTGAGGATGTCGCGGACTTCCAGCGACAGGCGCTCGCGCAGCTCGACGTCGAGGTTGGAGAAGGGCTCGTCGAGCAGCAATAGGCGCGGCTTGGGCGCCAGCGCGCGGGCGAGGGCGACGCGCTGCTGCTGGCCGCCGGAAAGCTCGTGGGGAAACTTGTCGCCCTGGCCGGCCAGGCCGATCAGATCGAGCAGTTCGCCGATGCGTCGCCGGCGTTCCGCCACGGCTGACTTTTCGCGGCGGCGGCCGAGGCCGAAGGCGATGTTGTCGGCGACCGACAGGTGCGGAAACAGCGCGTATTCCTGAAAGACCATGCCAATCTGGCGCTGCTCCGGCGGCACCATGCGCGCCGCGCTCGCCACCGTTTCGCCCTCGATGGCGATGCTGCCGGCGCTGGGTTGCTCGAAGCCGGCGATCAGCCGCAGCGCCGTGGTCTTGCCGCAGCCGGAAGCGCCGAGCAGACAACCGATCTGCCCGCGCGGCAGCGAGAAGGACAAGGCACGGACCACGGCATGACTTCCGTAGGCGTGGTCCACGCGATCGAGTCGGAGCAGGTCGGCAGTCAATGTGCGGTCGCTCGTTATCAAGAACGGTTCTCAATTATAATCACGTCATGGTGTTTCGCCCACTGCCCACCGCCAGCTTTTTCGTCGCGCTGCTGGTTGCCCTGCCGGTGCTGTCGGTCGGTGCCAGCCTGTTGGCGCCGGGCACCGGCGAAACGCTGGCGCACCTGGCCGCGACGGTGCTGCCGGAAGCCGTCGCCAATTCGCTCTGGCTGTGCCTGATCGTCGGCTTGCTGGTGGCCAGCATGGGCACGGTGTCGGCCTGGCTGGTGGCCATGCGGGAGTTTCCCGGCCGGCGCGTCTTCGAGTGGGCACTGCTGCTGCCCATGGCCATGCCCGCCTACGTGCTGGCCTATACCTATACGGATTTCCTCCAGTTCGTCGGCCCGGTGCAAAGCTGGCTGCGCGAGAGCTTCGGCTGGCGTCGTGGCGATTACTGGTTTCCCGAAGTGCGCAGCCTGCCCGGCGCGGCGGCGATGCTGGGTTTCGTGCTTTACCCTTACGTTTATCTGCTGGCGCGAACGGCCTTCCTGGAGCGCGCGGCCGGCATGATCGAGGCCGCGCGCGTGCTGGGCGCCAGTCCGGCCCAGGTTTTTTTTCGCGTTTCGGTGCCGCTGGCGCGGCCGGCGATCGCCGTGGGCGTCGCGCTGGCCTTGATGGAGACCATGGCCGACTATGGCACGGTCGCTTACTTCGCCGTGCCGACGTTCACCACGGGCATTTATCGCGCTTGGTTTGCGCTCGGCGACCGGGCCGCCGCGGCGCAGCTCGCGGTTTGTCTGCTCGGCTTCGTGCTGCTGCTGCTGGCGCTCGAGCGCATCGGCCGCGGTCGAGCCCGCTATCACGATACCAGCCTGCGTCGTGGCCGCGGGCGCTTGCGCTTGCATGGATTCCCGGCCTTTCTGGCCTTCCTCGGTTGCCTGATGCCGATCCTGCTCGGCTTCCTCCTGCCGGCCGGATTGCTGCTGCGGCTCGGTCTGGGCGAGGATGGCATCGCGTTCGCATCGCGTTTTCCACAACTGGCTGGCAACAGCCTGCTCGTCGCCGGTCTGGCCGCCGCGATGGCCGGCTTGCTGGCGGTCCTGCTGGGCTATGGCGCGCGTCTCGCCGGTCGCCCCCGGCAGGCCCTGGCCCATGCCGTCAACCGGCTGGTGGGCCTCGGCTACGCGGTGCCCGGCTCGGTGATCGCGGTCGGCGTCCTGATTCCGGTAACGCGCTTCGATCACTGGCTCGCCGCCGCCTGGCAACAAGTGTCCGGCAGCCATCCGGGACTGATCCTCACGGGCGGAATCGCGGCGTTGATCTACGCCTATCTGGCGCGCTTCCTGTCGATAGCGCTGCAAACGGTGGAGTCCGGTCTGGCGAAGATTACCCCGGCGATGGATGCGGCGGCCCGGAGCCTGGGCTGCGGCGAGGCGGAAGCCTTGCGGCGGGTGCATCTGCCGCTGCTGTCGGGCAGCCTGTTGACGGCGGTCCTGCTGGTCTTCGTGGACGTCATGAAGGAACTGCCGGCGACCCTGGTGATGCGCCCGTTCAACTTCGACACGCTGGCGACGCAGACCTACACCCTTGCCGCCGACGAGCGGCTGGCCGAGGCATCGCTCGCCGCGCTGGCCATCGTGGTGGTCGGTCTGCTGCCGATCTACATGCTGGCGCGGCAGATCACGCGCGGCCGCGCCGTCGCCGGCTGCTAGGGTGTGTTCACAATCAAGCCAACCAAACGAAAGCACACGCGAGATGAATAA
>OEIV010000384.1_pt1 | contig 24789 bp, 10 predicted proteins | sample 1539231 | NCBI WGS metagenome assembly OEIV01 (sample SAMN03794762, study PRJEB22550) | activated sludge metagenome | feature: wastewater treatment plant; material: activated sludge; isolation source: Wastewater treatment plant of a petroleum refinery complex | place: Argentina: Buenos Aires ... | reverse complement strand
TACCATTGCAGTATATGACTGAAAACAGTCTCAAACCTTCTATATACTTTCAAACGGAAGCGATTTGACTATTTTAGTATTCTTAAGGTATGATTATTACGAATGCAAAAAAGAAAATACGGCTAACGTTTCACCTCAAATGCATTTTTAAAACTTGCAATTTCATTTTCAGTTTCTTTAGTCAGTAATTTCTTTTCTTTAAACCATGCTAGAAACTCATTATCACTCAAATCTTCCTCAGTAAATTCAGCATAGTCTGTTTGAATTTCCATTTTGTCAATTAAATCACTAGCTGAAGGCAGTTTTGTACCAACTATTATTTCTTGTATCATTTTGTCAATTTGACGTTTTCGTAATTCATCATCTTTCATTTCTAATATCTTTTCTGGAATATTGGATTGAAAAAATAATGTCATCTCATTAGTTAATACATCTTCTGATTTGTTTATAGCTCTCTGTATATCATCTATTAATCCTTTTTTCTTTTCTGATACTGCTTTTTTAATTTCTTCAACTTGGAGTAAAAATGCTGCTTTTTTTGATTTATCAATAATATTACGACCTCTTTTGTACTTACAGGGATGTAAAAAATCTTTTCTAATACTACTGATCATACTTTCAATTTCATCCAAGTTGTTCCAATTATCTGTGTCTTCTTTTGTAAATAAGTTAAAACGTGTTATCATTCTGTTCTTTAACTCAGCGTCTTTGAATGGAAGTGCATCTTTTGGTATTGTAATGGTTTTAGTTTGAATTCCACCACCTTTAAAATGTATTTCAGCATATTGAAAATGTGTTTTATAGGTATTTATTTTTCTTTTTAAGTCAGGGCTATTTGGAGGGTTATTTATCAATTCCTTTTTTACCTTTTCAGCTTTATCCTCTTTATATGGTTCTGAAAGGCATGGCGTGGGTATATCTTCATTTGATGTTGTAAGTTTTGGAAAAAACTGATTTATTATTCTTTGAGCTGATTCTGTATCTATTTCAAGTGCATTAAATCCTTCTGGATTACCTGCTATAATTCTACTTTCTAGAAACAGGCAATATGCTTGTTGATCTGAGCATAGAAAATTTACGCGTAAGCCTTCACATTCTTTCAATGTAACTTTCAATTGCTTTAAATCCTCAATACTTTTTATGTCCCCATACCCGCTGCGAATACTTCTTTCACTATTTTCAATGCAAACCTGTAAATCTAGTTCGTTTAAATTTTCGTTACGTTTAATGACCTTAATCCATTCATCGTGAATCGCAGGCATTATGAGAATTAGATTCTTACTTGCATTTAATAGCAAGTCTATAATTTTATCCCAGGATAGTTTTAATATCATATTTTTTTAATTCTTTAAAATTATTATTCCAACCCAATTACACCAGTCAAATCTGCTCCAGTTAAATTTGTGTCTGTAAGATTGGCGTCTGTTAAATTAGCACCATTTAAAATGGCACCACTTAAGTTAGCCCGAGTAAGATCCGCGTCAGTAAGATCCGCGCCTGAAAGAATTGCACCTGTAAGATCCGCTTCTAAAAGTTTTGCAAATGGCAATGCTGCATTAGTCAGATTTGCGCGAGTAAGATGTGCTTGAGCAAGGCAAGCTCCGCTGAATGAGGTGCCGATAAGGGTGGCTTTTACTAAACCTGCTCCGAGTAAATCCGCATGGTTTAAACTTGCACCGGTAAGATCAGCGCCAGTAAGATCAGCTCGAATAAATATAAAAAAATCCAGATTAACCCCCCTAAGATCTGTGTTTGATAGATCTCGATGCGAATAACCCAAGCCAATTCCTTTAACACCTCCTCTTAATTGCTCTACAAGTTTTTGTTTTTCAGTCATGTTTTAGATGTTAATTTTATTAATTGAAATTTTGTTTAAAACTGTATGTCATCAAAAATAGTACCCCTCTTTAAGCTATAAATATAACTTAAATGAGCGTTAGGTTTAGATATCAAATTCATAATTATTAATTTAATTGAGTTTCACAAATCAAGATTCTTTAATTCTTCAATTTCGTCATCTTTCAAATAATTTCTAAGCCAGTCTAAATCAATACCCTCATAATTCCCATTAAAATCAAATTTGCCCAACCAATGCTGTAAAACGTATTTCATTTTATCGCAATTCTTAGGAGTACCTTGGGCAGAAGGGGTAAAGAGTCTTCTGAATTTTACGACCCTACCATAATTACAATTACTAATCTCCTTCCACTTTGTTTTGAATTCTCCTACCGGATTACATGTTAAGTATACAGTTTCAATTGATTTATTATCAGTAATTAATTGCTTAATTTTAGGTGTATTCCAGTCAATTTGACTATCCTTTTTAAGTTCATTCAATCCATAGGTTGTAATGCCCTTCTCTGTTTTATTATTATCTTGTATTAGATTGAATTTTTTTTCTTGGTAAATTAAATTTTGGGAAGGACGACCTCTCCCTTTTCTCTTTTCCCATCTATATTCAGGATTGCCAACATGAAGCACTTGCGCTATTAGATCGCCAAATACAATCTGGTAATTTTTACATAACTCCAGTATTTCAACTAATGTTGGTCCAGGGTTATTTTTACTATTACTTTTTTTTGTATAATGGATGGATTTGTATTCTAATATATTAAAGAGGAGAGGCCAAAGGAAGTTTCTACCATAAAAAAATATCGGATTATTCCCCGGTTGTTCAGGGTTGAATGTTCCAAGTATTAGAATTTTAGGTTCATATGGAACCTCAGATAAAATGGCACTTGCAGTTTTAATAGATGATTGGTTTAAAAACCATTCTTTATCATAGAAAATGTGCTTAATTGGTGGCATATCTTATTTTTTAAATAATCCGTAATCAATTTCTTTTTCATTCAGTGCGCTAATCTCCTCTTCATTTGATTTATACTTCTTACCCTTCGCTTTCTTCTCCCACAACCCAGCTTCCACTTCCTCCTCATGTATTTTATGGTTCAACTCCAACAACCGTTTCAACACTTCTTTCCTGGCATCGGGATGAATGGTAAAACGAACCCTGTCATTCTCTGGCAAATAATCTACTTCGTAGAAATCATGTTTCAGTTCTATATCATTCCATCCATAAGCATCCAACACCGCCTCATCCATTTGAACATGCAACTCACGCAGTTTGAGAATGCCTTGTATGGCTTCATAAAATGAAATGGTATTAGTCGTTTTTCCTGTCCCGCCTTTTGCGGGGTCTAAATGCTTTTGGAGGGATGCTACCTGTTTGTCTTTATCATTAATGCTTTGGGCTGTGATGGCATTGCTGTGAAACAGATTATAGGTTTTGGTAAGCCCCAATTGCATAGCCAACATGAGTTGCCTGCGGTGTTCGTGGTAGACTTCGCCAATGGTTTCTAATTGCTGATCTTGCTGTGGGTTGAGGTTTTGAGGAAACGGGTAGGTTTCAAAGGCATCAGACGGTTGATAAATTAAATCGGTCTTTAATTTAGTAGAATACTTCCATGCCCAAGAAATATGAAGTGTTGACTGGAGAGTACAAAATTGAGAATACTTCTTAAAAGCAATTATTGTAAGATTTGCATTTAACACTTGATTTGTAGAAACAAATGTAAATGCACCCGTTTTACTTGTCCTTGCTATAACTATTGTTTTATCAAAATCATTTATAGTGGAATAAAGTTTAGGTCTTTTTTCTCCGTATATCCACCATTTTTCAGGCATAGGATGTCGCATCTGATACTCATTAGTTGGATTACCGTCTTTATCAAGTTTAAATCTTTGCCTTTCTGGCTTTACCGAATGTAAAATAATATTGTAGCAGTCTTGATATAGTTTTGCTTTACCTTCTTCCCATTCAAAGAAATTTATTATATAACGATTAGCGGTTTGATTTACCGAATTGTTTAAATCATCGCCATTTAAGTATGGAAAAACAACGTCCTTATTTCTTATATCCTTTTGAATTAAATGTAATGCAGTTTCTTGTTCTAAAACAAATCCCATTCCAGCAGGTTCGGAACCTTTAAAACTTAAATCAGTATTAGCTTGTAGTGAATATGGATGAATACTACCATCAGATTCATCCAAATATGTTGAAATGTTGTCGACTTCCTTATTATTCAAAAACCTTTTCTTTTCCCATTGACCCTTCACAATTGTAACTAATGAAACTTCCACTGCTGCTAAACCTGGCCATCTCATGCTCGAAACTGCATGATTTAGTACACCGCCTTTTGTAACAATAATATCCAATCCAGCTTCTCTTGATCCTCCTTGTGAAATGGTATTCGTTGAAATAAGAGATAAAAATTTGTCTTTAGAAATTACATCAAATATTCTTCTGAAAAAATAAGTTACTAAGTCTTCAGCTCCAATTGGAGCATATTGATACTTAATAAACTCTAAATAGTCGTCACCAAAGAAGCCTGTTAATTTTCTTCTCCCTAAAAATGGAGGATTCCCTAATATTGTATCAAACCCTCCTTCATTAAACACTTCAGGAAACTCTATAAACCAATGGAAAAACCTTTGTTCTAATGCCAAGCTTGTTGCCTTAGCCACTTTTCTATCCTGCCATCCTTTGTAACCGCTTAGTATCAATCGGAAATCTGCATCGGTCATCAGGTAATCTTTATTGGTTTCAGTTTTAGGAATAAAGAATTGGGCTACCTGTGTATCGGCCATCGCCTTTAAAAAAGTAAACCCTTTGCCATCAATAAATTTTTTGTAGGCTTTTGACTTGCGTTCTATTTCATCCGGTGTGGTTTCTGGTAGTTGGTTAAAGGTCTTGTATTCTGCCATTGCCTCCTGTACAGAATTTTCGGTGCTTTTTTCAAATTCGGCTTTTAGCTGTAAAATTTTGGCAATTCTTTCTTTACGTTCTTTTACGTTTTTCTCACGCCATGTTTTAGCAATGTCTTTATCATCTACCGCAAGAGTTTTAAAGGCTTCATCGGCTATACCTTTTTCCAATTCGCTGCGGTGTGCCAAGCCAACTATCGCATCACCACATTTAATATGGTGGTCTAAAAAGTTAAGCGGTTCTCCGGGGTTGTATGCTTCCAGCCACAAGGCAATTTTACAAAGCTCAACTGCCAATGGGTTTTTATCTACACCATAAATACAATTACGCACTACATCTTTCATGGCTTTCCGAATAGACAATGGATTGGGTTGTTCTTCATCGGTTAGCACCCTTGCCACTGCCAATGCAATTCTACGGGCTGCACTCAATAAAATATGTCCGCTGCCGCAGGCAACATCGCATACTTTTAATTTCAACAAAGCCTTTATCGTATTTTCCTTGTCAACTTTCTTTTGAGCATACAGCAGCAAAATATCTTCAATGAGATATTCTAAAGAATGTTTGATTAAAGGCTGCACTAGTTCTTCGGGTGTGTAGTGAGATTGAAACTCTCTGCCACCTGCTTGCTTTTGCCAGTTCACCGAATAATTATCAGAACCTTCTACTTTATTGAATTCTAATTTTAATTCCAGCAAGCCTTCGTAGACTGAGCCAAATTCTTCTACATCCAGTCCGCCATAATTAACGGCTATTAATACGCCATTGTCATTTTCAAAATAACTGAGTGACTTAATGATGTTTAATAGTACTGCATTGCTCAGGTAACATTGGTGCAAATCGTATTGATTATTGCTGATGGCATGGTAGCCAAACAAATCACCTTGCAGGCTCATTATGCCTAGCATCTCGCCAATGTCTTTTTTCTCGAATAAAGAGAAGGTACTTACCAAACTTTGCCATAAATCGTAATGGCGGTTTGCTTCGGGCGGAAGCAATTTCTTTGCTAATTTTCTTAATCGTAATAAACTATAATAGTTGAAATAAATGTGATTGAAGCGTTTGGTTTCCGGTGTCTTACTATCAGCATAAACAAGATTACGTTCTTCAATAACAAACAAAAAAAGTAAGCGGTAAATGATACGCAACTGATAGCGGTAGTATTCATCTATATCAATATTTCCTGCAGCAACAGCTTCACGCAAAGCTGCATTATTAGGATGGTTGATAAAGCCATTGGCTAAGTTCTTAATAGCCCCTTTTACTGCTTTACCTAATTCACTTCGAATTGTACTGCCTGCTTCAAGTCCTTCCTGATGATATTCCTCAATGATAGTTTCAGCCTTACCGCCAACCTTCTTTAGAAAGCGGCTGGCATGAAGCACACGGTACAGAATAACGAAATCGGAATACAGATCCTCTTCCATCATTTTCTCGAGGTTAAACTCTACATAGCTTAACCGGGTAATGCGGCTGGCATCACGCAACAAACGCAGTTGGCGGCCATTGGTAACCATGCCATACAGGTGCTCACTGTAATTGAGATACTCCTGCACCATAGCATGGGGCGATACACGGAGTTGTTTGTTTTCCGGTCTTTTATCAAGTGATTCGTGGTAGCCACCTACGTACACAGGAAAATTATCTAAGTTGCTGTCCCGGTAACCAATTGGAAATGATTTGCCGTTAAGTTCTTCACCTTTGCGGTCGAAAGTAAGGTTATACCCAAGATTGGTAAGTATGGGAGAAATCCAGAAATTACGGGTTTCGGTAGTTCCTGTTTCGCCTTCTTTTAATCGGGTTAGTTTGCTTTTATAAATGGTCCATTGTCCTTTTGCTTCTTGCCATGCAAGGCTTATTTCATCCTTTAGTTTGGCGTTAGTCAAATCAGGATTGAAATCTTTGCCCTGCTGAAAGGTTGCCTGCTCACTGCGGATTTTGGCCAGCAAGTCAGTGGATAGAATGGAACCTTGTATGTCTATTGATGGGAAGTTCATTAGCGTAGGTTTTATTCAAAACAATTTTTATAGGGTTTAAAAACCGCATTTGATAAAATGTTTTTTATCTCGTTTCGGTAATTTTTTAACGGAAACTGTTTATGATTTATCCAGTTTGCAATATCTTGAAGGAGTTGCTCCATCGCTTTTTCTTGCTGTGTTACCAATGTAAAAGCACCTTGTAAGTATTGCTGTTTATTATTCAACTCAAATTTATTTTCGTCAACCACTTTCAAGCTAGCAAAGAAGTTTGTTTTTTCTCTATCGTAGAACCCAAACAAAAAATTATCCTCTGTGATTTGTTCATCACCATATTTACTATATGAAAGATAAATATCTAAAGAGGTGTTTTTCACAGATAAAGTTTTCTTTAAAATCACATTAGTTGTTTCACTTAAATCCCAGTCCTCCTTAAATTCATTGGTTCTCATCCAAGTTGGATTTTTCATTATATTATTAGGATTAAACACAGCAGTTGTTAGTGATGTGTTTGGTGAAGACTTATTTGGAATTAAATCATCGATATGTAGTTGGTTGTACCACTTGCCAATAATGTCAACTCCCCGCTTAATAATTAAATTTACAACCTCTTTTGAATCACCAGTTTTAATGTTATCAACTTCACTTTTGGACCATTCTGTTTGACATGAAGACCATTCTAATAATTTCTTAGGCAACTCATTCAAATCTTTAATCAAATCTGGATGTTTATCAATGAATAGCTGCCAACTTTTTCTTAATTCATTTGATTGTTTAATAATTGGTAATGGATTAAGCTTAGACTTTGGGGTATCTGCACTATCCATCCTGTTTAACTCATATGGCCATGCCCTATAATTTCCAATGGAATTATAAAACTCTTTTACAAGACTTGGCGTTTTCTGTTTTTTTTGAATCAGCTTTTGAGGATAAATATGGTCCCAATCAAACGGAACATTCGTGTCGTCTAAGTGAAATTGTTTATTTTTAAAAATCTTGTGTAAGAAATCGCGTTGGGAATATAAGACTAAGTCATTATTAAAAAACAAAGTATCTGTATTGTATGCGGCATCACTGATTTTATACAACTTATCAATCAATGAAGTTTTTAAATTAATATGCTGCTTTGAATACCATTTAATGTCTGGATTATCTTTTGTGCTTTTCGAGTAGTGAGCTAGTGGTAGCAAAACATTATTAAGCATTGCCCGTTTTATGGTTGCTGATGACCAAAAGTTCTCAATATCCAATACCTTCATGGCAGACCAAATATTCCTCAGCAATTTGCTATAATCACGATTGCTGTCACCTTTTCCTAACCATAAAAACATTGAGTACATGCCTAACATCTTTTCATGTACTTTTTTTGCTGATACTTGCTCAAACGTAAATCGATCCTTTTTAACTTGCAGGCGATACCAAAACATAAAAAGCAACTCAGCAGAGCTGTTAATTAGTTTATTGACAATAAGGTGTGGGAATCCATTTGGATTGGTTAATGGTTGATACTCCAAAATTTGTTTTGAATAATCAAAGAGTGTTTTTCCTCCATATATTTTATCACTCAATAGTTTTAAAACAAATTTTTCAAATTTTTCAATTTCTATTTTTGAATTAAGTCGCGCCTGAAATTGCCTTGGCTTAATATTCATATTTAAACCTTCCCTAACATTACCTTTATCTTCATTATATTGTTGTAATCTAAAGGCGACAGTAATAAAACGGGCAGGATTTATAAAATACGTGCAAGCTTCTTCTATTATTTTCTGAGTTTCAAGCGTTATTTTAGATTTTAGAATGGAATAGTTAAGTTCTTCGCCCCTTAAAGGAGTACCTCCAGCATTTAGTCGAACAAATAAATTTTCAACTTCATGCTCCTGTTCAGAATCATCAAGTATATCCTGCTCATTTTCTTGCATTGATATTTGTTTATCCTCAAGCGCCTCTGCAAGAACATTATCCAAATACAAACCTGGTATTTCCCGCTTTTCGAGCATAAGCTGAACTTCCTTATAAATTTGTTTAATTCTCCTTTTCAAAAAATCAGAGTCACTAGTCAATAACTCCAATTCTTTTCGTTTCTCTAATTGCTTGGGATTAGATGTAATATAGTCTTCAAATTTTCCTTTAACTACAGACCATAATGGCCAGCTAAATATAGATTCTATTATCTCACTTTCACTCTTGGAATCCAGAAAAAATGAAAATGGAATCGGTAAGGCAGCATCAAATGGAAAACATTGATTCAAATCAGGGTTAATGGAATCTATATCACCAAAGTATTTTGAAGCATTTCTCTTCTCATCAACATCTAGAGGTTTATTATTAGGTTTGCGCTGATAACCCCATGGATGTGAGTCAGTAATAACTCTGAAAAAGTATTTGCGCGCATCGTTTTGCGGCAACTCCAAGTCAATAAATATTTTTAAATGATTCTCCGTTTTTCGGAAAGTTTTGTGATTAAAACCAAGTGTAATAGCGGTGGCTCTTTGCTGACCATCGAGCAATTGAAGATTTCCATCTGTGGCAATATTAAAAACAAATGCTCCCACAGGATATTTCCGTAAAAGCGAATCCCATAAGTCTTCAATTTGATTTGGCTTCCAAACAAATCCACGCTGCACTTTTGGTAATTCCACAAATCCATTTGCAGGCCAATTAGCAATATCGTTTAATTTAAATATGGTTGGGTTAGTACTCATTTTTCTATAATTATAGACTGGGATTAGAAATTAATACGTATACCCCTAAAATATCAGGAGGCAAAACAGGAGTGACAGCTTCAAATTGTTTAGCACCTATGTACTTTGCAAAACGGGTATGTGCATTCTTTAATTCTTCTGCACGATTAGCAACGACAGCTATAAAATCAGGATGTAATTCTTCAAAATGTTGCAGTTCCTTTTCAAATATGATTTCCTGCCTTTCGGTACTAATGTCTAATGCACTTGAAGTATGCAATAGTGTTTTGCATTGGTCAATATCCAGCGCATGAATACCATCAGCTGTTTGCTCGTAGCCCCAAAGAAACATTTCTTCAGAAACCATTTCGTGTTGTTGGCGCACTTCACGAATAACATTGCGAACACGGAATTGAATTAAAGTGGTTTGCGTATTAACTGCGTCAGTGCGGAATACGGATGCCCTTGCAGCTTTATTCCCTTTTCTTTCTTTATCAAGAGAGTTGGCAATAATGCGGTGGCATAACTGCTCTACAAAACGATGGTTGCGGCCTATGTAACGGAAGCCTTGCGGAGTAGGTGACTGGAATGAAATATGAATTTTGTCGCCCTGACCCAATGCAGATGCCATCCAATCATCCATATTCAATTTCTTAAAAATGTAGCCACCTTGTATTTTTTCAAAATTTGCACCCAATAGTTTACCTGCTGCCAGCACAAATGCTTCTAATGTGGCAACATCACCAATGGCTTCATCAACTTCAAGTAAGTCTTTTTGTACTTCTTCTGGCATGATGCTTTCATGTGCAAAAATGGAGCGGATTTTCTCTGCTTTTTCCCTTGCTGCTTCAATTTCGTTTGTTATTTCTGCGTCCAGCTCATCTAACTCAGGGCTTGCACCGAAATCAATGCGCATCTGTTTTGAAAATCTATTTTGTGCTTGCTCTGGATTTAACAATACTTCTTTCAAAACCTTATCCATTACCGAACGGTTATCATCGGCTAAAGCAATGCTCACACCTGATGTGTTTTGTATGCGTTGTATTTTCTCAATGATGATTTTAAGTACCACCACATCCATCGGATTATCTTCGCCAAATAGCACCTTTACATCAATGGTGTTTTGATGATTTCCGTTTTTATCAATCCATCCCGGTTGGCCGTAACGGTCAACACGGCCTTCACGTTGTTCCAGGCGGTTTGGGTTCCAGGGTAAATCGTAATGCAGAATGGCATTGAATTTATCTTGTAAGTTAATACCCTCACTTAAACAATCGGTAGCCACTAAAACCCGTTTAGAGCTTTTGGCCATTTCATCAATTTTCTCCCTTCGTTCTTCATCACTCAGTTCGCTGGTTATAGCTCGAACATCTACATCTTTCGGTAAATATCCTTTTAGAATTTTAGCCACATATTGTGCAGTGGCAATAAAGCGACAGAATACAATGGGACTTTGCCCTTTATTAATCCAAAGTTTGATTTGCTCAGCACCAAGTTTCACCTTTTGATCTTTCTCCAATGTGGTTAATTCAGCAGCCTTTTGAGCAAGCTTATGTAATATATTCCATTCGCTATCTGATAAACCCGCACGGTCAATGATTTCAATTTGCTCTGTATCATTTTGTTCATCCCACTTTTCAACAATAGGATTCTCTTTTACTTCATCTTCGGTAATTTCATCAGGTTCTGCAATTTTAGATTTACGCTTTTGTAACATTTCAAACCCTGCTGCTGGACTGCTCATTACACCTCTTAATAATGACAGAGCTGCAAAATATTTTATTCTTGCTTTATTTTCTGTAACACCTTCGGTACTTATGCCTCTTGCAAATTTTAATACATCCTGATAAAGTTTAAAATAATCTGAGGAAGCAGAAAGGGTATAGGGTAATTCTTCTGTTGTACGTTTTGGAAAAAGCGATTCTCCATCTTCCCACTTTTCGATATTTTTTCGTTTACGTTGGATGAAATGGGCTGCTACTTTTCTTTTTTCCGAAGTTTCTAAATCTGCAAAATCGTATGTTTCAAATTCAGGATTAACCAAGCCCAACAAAGATTTAAATTCTCCATCTTTTCCGCTGTGTGGCGTTGCAGTGAGTAAAAGTAAATGTTGTTGATCATTTTTAGCAATCTTCTCCAACAGTTCATATCGCTGTTGGCTTTGCCCCGCTTTTTTAAAGTCAAGATTTTTGGTACAGCTATGAGCTTCATCTACAATAACCAAATCGGGCACATCTTTTAAAAAGGCAGGCATTTTAGCTGAGCCATTTTTTACATAGTCAATGGATACCACCTGATAAGGATAATAGTTGAATACATTCAGGGTATCATCCCCAACGATTTTTCTCTCCAGACCAGCAACAGTACTTGAACGAATGATTACAGCATCAATATCTAATTTATCAGATAATTCCTTTTGCCACTGTTCGCATAAATGCGGAGGACATAAAACAGCAAAGGATTTTATTGTACCACGTTCCAACAATTCCCGTAAAATTAAAATGGCTTCAATGGTTTTACCAACCCCCACATCATCTGCCACTAACAAACGGGTAACAGATTGCTTTAATGCCATTATTAGCGGAACCAATTGATATGATCTTGGACGAAACGAAAGTTTACCCATGCAACGAAACGGACCGCTTACCTGACGGAAAGAAAGCCTTGCTGCATCGTATAAAAGTTTTGCAGTAATAAAACTGTCTAAGTCTGATTTATCAGGTAGCTCAAACTGGTCGTCTTCCAATTTATCAAAGGCTTGCAATACAGGTTCAAACACTGAAATCATTTCATCATCCGAACCACCAAGCGGTTTGAGCAATACTATTTCATTGTCAGAAGATGGTTGTACTACACATCGTCTTCCCCTGAACTTAACGAGCTTACCCGGCTTTTTTAATTTACTGTCTATCATATTGCTTAGCGTACTTTTCTAAAAATGTCTTGTCTCCTTGTAACGAATGCTGCAACTGGTTCTGAAGTATCATCCCAAACCAACACATCAAAACCGGCTAACTCAATCGTTTTTCGTTTTTTTTCATCATCTGCTTTATTGAGGGCTTTCTTATGAATCCCACCATCAACAAATACTAAAGCCTTTTCTTTCTCATATACAAAATCAGGTTGCACATAAAACTGCTCCATATTGTGATTGGTAAAATCAGGTAATCTGTAGCCATTTTCAAACAGATAATCCAATAGTGCTTTTTCGCCTGGGCTGCGGTGGTGTAATCCTTTTTTTAGCTCCTCGTATTTCTCTTCATAAGTGCCGCCCACCGTATCATCAGGATTGGAAACGATTAATAATTCTAAGGCTTTAATAATTGAATGACGGTCTATTTTTGTATGATCCATTTGATTGTAGTAAGACAACAAATCATCATAGCTTGCTTTAGGCCGTGTAGGAAATAGGTCTTCTTTTGTAGCATAGTCATAGCCACATATTTCATACGCCTTTAAAAATATTCCTCGAAGTTTTGCAGGATTACGGGCAATGTCTTTTAATACACCAATACTTCCTTCGGCAGATTCATACAGCATGATGTTTTTATATTCATCGCTACCCATCAATCGTGCATCAATTTCCACAGGTTCAATATTATATAATTGTTCAATCGCTTTCTCTAAAGCGTATTGCATTGTTACAACTCCATCTTCAGTTAAACCCAATGATTTTATTGGCTGCACATACAATACATCAGAAGTATCATAAGTGTACAACATAATGTTTTGAATTGGGTCTTCTGGATTAGGTTTCTCCAATTGTTTTTTGGTTTTGAAAAAGCCTGTCTTAGTACCAATGTCAAAACCGTCATCACGGCCACGTTTCCATTTTTTGTTTAGCAAAATCAGCTTTGCTGCAGGTGCATAAAACAATTTCATCAATTCATCGCCATCAACTGTCAGTTTAATTTTTGTAGCATCAAGCAAACTATCGGCTGAGTTTAAATAAAGTTCTGTTACATAACCTTCGGAGGTTCGCACTTCTTCCATGCAAGAAATGCGTTCAGAGTTTTCAGACTGAGCTTCTTCTAATTCGAGCAGGTTCTGATGTAACTCAATATTGCTTGCAGTGAATTGAGTTCCGGTAATTGGGTCTTGATTCTTGCCTTTCCCTTCATCCTTACCAAGAAAAGCATAATTGGTTTCCTTCGATATTTTAATTTCCATCAAGTCCAACGAAACATCATTGGGTGTAATTCGGTTTACCTTATACTTACCACCATTGTGATAAATAAGATTATTAGGTCCAAACTCTTTCAGCCCAATAAATCGTGGTCTTGAAATAGATTCGTTCCTATCCTTGCCACCTAAGAAAACACGAATTGGCAAACGGGTAAAATTGTATCCTGGCAAAAAGCCTTCAGAAGCCAAATAACGGAAAGTGTAGAACTCCGATAAGGTTGAATTTTTGTTTTTATCCGATTGGTTTTCCAAGAGGCTTTTTCTATCCTTTGCCCTCATGTAAGAAATGTTTGCTAGCTTTTTAAGCTCTGCATCTTTTATTACCGGGCTGATATGCGTTTCGTGTGCCTCGTTCATTTGACGCAAGGCATCCAAATACATTTTACGCCAACGTAGCAAGGCATGTTCTAATTTATCTGGAACTGTTCTTATTTGGGTTTCTAACCATGCATCGTTAAACCAACGGATGCCTCTAAAATCAATACTGGCAACTACTCTTAAAACTAAATTCTTTATGTCAGTAAAACTGGAATCAATTACATCTTGATATTTTGCCTTAATGTCGCTTTTCAATTTATAAGTGCCTCCAGCAATGTCAATGAGGTCAATCAATGAAGGTTTAAATTCTTCTGCGTTTAAAAAAGATAGTACCGTTGCATTGATATGTGAACGGATCAGTTCTTCATTGGTGAGGTCAATTCTTGGAGCCTGAACAATACCTGCTACCATTTTGACAGGATTTGCAAAATAGTGTTTGTCATGTGGTGAAACTTTGGAAGCATAAGTGAACACCAAAGCCGATTGACCGCTACGACCTGCACGACCACTACGCTGTGCATAGTTAGCCGGGCTTGGTGGCACATTACGCATGTGAACAATGTTTAGAGAAGAAATATCAATCCCTAATTCCATTGTAGGCGAACAATACAAAGCACTTAATTCAATTGCTTCATTGAACTTATCTTCTCTTTCAATTTTTTCCTCGTTCTTAATTTGGCCGGTATGCTCAGCAGCTATGTATGATTTTGGTAATTTAGAAAAATCTTCCTGATACAAGTATTGGAAGTATAGATGAGGTTTGATTTTGATTTCCTCATCCAGCGTAATGTAAGACGTTTTATCTGTGGCAACATTTTTCAAATCGCCTTTTTTCCATAATACTTCACCTAAGATTAATTGATAGGTCATCTTATCGCCCTTTTCGGCATGAATTAGTTGAGGTTTTAGATAACTCATGTCACACAATAACTGCAACAACGAATTCATAAAATCCAAATATTCTTGGTTATTTGGTTGAGCACCCAAGCTCTTCCTGAACTCATGTTTTACAAACCTGCCTAATCGGCTCATTGGGCCAATACTCTGAATAAAGACTTCTCGAGTTGCTTTGTCAGCTCCCTCTAAAGAGAGAGAACTTGGTGCGTCCATTTTTTCACCCTTGTCCAAAGACCAAAGTTTATTTCGATTTAATGCATTATTTAATTCATCCTGAATTCTAAGTCTGTTCTCATAGCGTAGCATTTCCAAATCGACTGCATATGCATTCCTAAAAAAGTTTAATACTTGAAGTACAAAAGACTTTCTATTTTCAGATGTATATTGATTAAGTAGAACGATGTTCGACCAAAGCTCATCTCTTTTTACATGGTCGTCTAATTTTTGATAAGAAATTTCAAGAAGGGCAGTTTGTTCCAAGTTTGGCAAAATATATCGCCAGCCTCTTTTGAGATCCTGTATAATTCGATATGTAATATAATTTCGTAATGCCTTTTTATTGGTTTCGCTTGGTATTAATGGATTATTAGCTGGATTCACAGCATACTCTTTTTCAGGAAGTTTTAGTTCCTCTTCCACCTTATATACCAATTCAAAAAGTGTCAAACTTTGAGTACTATTTCTCAATACCTTTTCGATAGCAGATCGCAAATGAACTACTTGAATAAAATCATTAAAATGACCAGCCTGTAACGAAGCATCCTGTCTATTATCAGTAAAGCTCATTAGCTTTTGTTCTTTCAAATTTCCATATCCATACTTTCTATAAAGAGCTAATAAAGTTTGCAGCGTTATTAAGGTGGTAGAGGTAGAACGCCCCTCATTCCCTAAAGAAATAAGTTTTGATTTTTCACTGAGTTTAGGCTCTAAATATATTAAACCACAAGTTGGATCGTAAATTAAGGGAGCTGGCATGAACCAAGCCTTTTCCCCATCATTAGGGGTGTCCGAAAATGAACCATCTTTTGAGACATAAATTTCCTTAGGCATCAAAAAATCTTTTGATGATTCAATTTTATCTCCAGCTTTGTTTAGCCAGGCAGCAGGTAATAGCTCAATAAAATCATTGATATCCAACTTATGTCCCTTATCAAAAAGGATGTAGCCATCCTTGTAATCATCCTGAAGGCGGCTTTTTACTTTCTTTACTTTGTTGCCATCATTGGCTTTCAAATCATCTTCGTTCTTCGGATTTTGATTTTCATTGAAGTCTCTAAAGATTAGTTTTGATTCACTAAAATCTTTTCTGACACAAATAAATTCCACGCCGCTAACCCTGCTAAATACAGCTTGAAAAACCGGGACTTCCGGCTCGCTTTCTGAAAGTTTTACAAATGGATTTGGCTCTAAGGTTATATACCGTTTATCAGCATCTTCGAGTGTTACATAGACATAACCGGTTTGTGAAATAAATTGATGCAATTTGAACGGAAGGATAGTGTCCTTTTTCTTTTCCTTTGCACTTTCAATATTTAAGGATTCAGCCCAAATTAAAATTTCAATAATTTTTTTCTCGGCCTCTGTTTCGCTGATTCCCGTTTCAAGTGAGAACTCTGCTGCAATTATTTTTAAAGATTTAGGCTCATTCCTTCTTTTATGCTCTCCTTCATTTCTAACAGCAATGGTTCTTTCAAGCCATATTGCTATGGGGTTTTCAAGTATTGCCTTTTTTGATAAGTCTTTTAAGTCTGCTTTTAAAGCTGATACTAATGCCTCCTTTGATGGAATTATTTCATTTGTTGAATAGGTTAATGATTCTACAATTACGTTTTCCGGATAGAAATCAGTATCAAAAAATCTTGTTGCAACTTTTGCAACTTCGTTTTTCTGCTCATCAATTGTGCCAGTAGCCATCGTTGCCGATGTTCCTATGCAAATGATATTTTTATTTTTAGCTGCTGATTTAATTCTTCTGTTTAATAAAGATACATCTGCACCTTGTCTCCCTTTGTAAACATGCAATTCGTCATAAACCAAATATTCAATGCTATCCAAAAATGATTTCCTTAAACCCTCATCTGACTTGCGCACCATTAAGAGTTCTAACATCATGTAATTGGTGAGTAGAATATCGGGAGGGTTTGCAATTACCTTATCTCTGTCATCCTGCTTTTCCTGTCCGGTATATTTTGCGAAAGTGAAGGGCAAACTGCTTCCAGTGCGTTTTCTGTAGTTTACTTCAAAGCCTAATAATGCAGCCTCCTGTGAATTAATTAAGGCATTTAAAGGATAAACAATAATTGCTTTAATACCTGACTTATTTGGATTTTTAAAAAGGTGGTTGAAAATTGTTGAGATGTAAGTCAAACTTTTACCTGAACCAGTGCCTGAAGTAACAACAAAACCTTTACCCTCATTGCCTTTAACTATTGCCTCTGTTTGGTGTTTATATATTGACCAGGTATTATTTTCACCATCATAGAAAATATTATTAAACTCTTTTACCAATACTCCATCATTAACTAAATCTTCAACACTGCCACCAGATTCAAACGAAGGGTTGAATTGGACTAATGGCTCGGGATATAAATTGCCGGAATCAAAATCCTTTCTTACGGTAGCAAGTATTTTCTCATCAGCAATATTGATAAAGCTGTCAATATATAGCTTGTAATCGCCAAGGATATCTTTATGTAAATCGAATATATTTTTCATAACTTTTAAATCTGCCCTTTGCTTCCATAAGTTAAACCTAATGAATAATTAATTAAGTCCAAATCTAATAAAAGAAAACAGGAGTATGGAAATTAAATTTTATAAAGTAAGCTTTTTAAACCAACTATTTTTTAAAGTTTCTAAAACTCCTTTGATTCCTGATCATTAAAAAAATTTCCATTGCCATTTTAATAATTTAATATTCATAGAAGTATTTGACAAGTATTAATAATGTGTAATTTTTTTATTCAAATTTACAATTGAACAGAAATCACCTACGTTTAAATTACAAAGTAAAATAGTTAAAATTGCACATAACGCATTTAAATATATATAATTTTCAATGTTGGATTACAAAAATACCAACTGTTATCAACTTTGATTTATATTTATTGTTTTGTTTTTTATATATCAATCTAACACTACATAGTTTAGTAAACAGAATTTAATTTTCAGACAATAATATAAACTTAAAAAATAAGAAATGAAAGCCATTGTATATACAAAATATGGAGCACCCGAAGTAGCGCAACTCATGGAAATTGACAAACCCATTCCTAAAGAAAATGAAATAAGGGTTCAAGTATATGCATCTACTGTCAATCGCACTGACGCTGGTTTTCGAAGCGCTGAGTATTTTATATCGCGATTTTGGACCGGCCTTTTCAAACCCAAACATCCTGTATTGGGTTGCGAGTTTGCAGGCATCGTAGACGAAGTTGGTAAACAAGTGAGTACTTTTAAAAAAGGTGATAAAGTATTTGGCTTTAATGACAAAACGTGTGGTGGTCATGCAGAATATTTAACCATCGCCGAATCAGATGCTGTTACCACCATGCCCGAACATATACCCTTTGCGTTGGCGGCTGCCATTACCGAAGGTGCTCATTATGCATTGGTCGATATCAGGGCCGCAAAGGTTACTGCAGGTCAACAAGTGTTAGTGTATGGCGCCACTGGAGCCATTGGGTCTGCAGCCGTACAATTACTCAAAGAAATAGGCGCTATTGTTACAGCCGTTTGTAGTACTAAGCATGTGCCCCTTGTAAAATCACTCGGGGCCGATACCGTGATAGATTATGAAACAGAAGATTTTACACAAACAAGCACACGATACCATTTCATTTTTGATGCGGTAGGTAAAAGTTCATTTGCTGCCTGCAAACCATTATTGACCGCAAAAGGTATATACATTTCTACCGAATTGGGTAAAAATGCAATAAACCCTTTACTGGCTCTCACCACACCACTCTGGGGAGGTAAAAGACTCTTATTCCCCATTCCTACAATCTCAAAAGAAGATGTAAACTATTTAAAATCACTTGTTGAAAGCGGTGCCTTTAAACCCCTTATTGACCGTCATTATTCGCTAAACCAAATTGTAGAAGCGTATCGTTATGTAGAATCAGGACAAAAAACCGGAAACGTGATTCTGGATATTGTTGCATGATAAAGAATACGATAGATACACAAACCACATTGAACGATACGCATTCAATAAAATATTATCATACCTTCGGGATATACTTTATTGCAAACATGTGATACATGAGATGTAATAAACATTCACCGAAGAAAACACAAACATCTTTAAATATGAAATTAATCTGTTCATCCCCACTTATGATTTGGTTATGGGTTATGATGATAGGCTTTACAGCTTGCAATGCTCAAAATAGCATGCATCAGCCAAACGATGGAATACAAGCTAATACACTTATAGGTGATACAGTTGAAAAACTAGGAACCCACTTGTGGTATATCTATCAAGACAAAAAAAACAATTATTGGTTTGGAAGTAATGGCGAAGGGGTATATCGTTATGACGGTCATACCCTCATACAGTTCACTACAAAACATGGCTTAAGCAACGACAGTATCAGACAAATACAAGAAGACAAAACAGGCCAAATGTACTTCTCCACTTTAGGCGGTATCAATAAATTTGATGGTAAACAGTTTACCCTTTTACCTGTCTTAAAAAGTAAAGACTGGAAGTTAGATTCAAACGATATGTGGTTTTATATGTTAGGAAAAAAAGACGAACATGGACCCTATCGATATGATGGAAAAAATCTATATAATTTACAATTCCCAGACCATTATCTGCACAACGAATTTTATCAAAAGGGCATTAATCCATTTTTTAGTCCTTATGAAATTTATAGTATTTATAAAGATCGAAAAGGCGTTATATGGTTTGGCACTTCTGTATTTGGCGCTTGCCGTTATGACGGAAAATCAGTTAAGTGGATGTACGAAAAAGATTTAACCATAGTTCCCAATGGCGGTAGCTTTGGGATTCGCTCTATTTATGAAGATCGTGAAGGACACTATTGGTTTTGCAATACCCAACATCGATATGATATAAACCTTGAAGCCACCGCAAAAAGCGATAGACTCCAATACAATAAAATAAAGGGCATCGGTGATGCAAACGTTTTTGGTGGCAATGAATACATTTATTATTCACATATCGTAGAAGACCAACATGGTGATATATGGTTAACCACATGGAGCGAAGGCGTGTATAAATATGACGGACATCATATCACACATTATGAAGTGCGCGATGCTGAGCAAATCGTCAACTTGGTATCAATGTACCGCGACCGTCAAAACAATTTGTGGCTGGGCACCCCCGATAAGGGAGTTTATAAATTAGTCGGCAACGCCTTTACAAAATTTAACCTTTAATCTCAGAATTTGTATATGTGAGTTACCAATTATCCAAAGGCTGTAAAAATCTTTTGAGGGAAGCTATTGTGTATGATGAAATTGATTATCATTAAAGCATTACAAAGTATTTTTAAAAGCTAAAGAGTTTACATAATGTTTATTATTTTAGTAAAAATTTTAAGATTGTTCAAAACAAAAAAAACAGCTTCGAAGCGAGAGACCTTTCGAAGAACGTAGAACAAGTTTGTATGAAATAATATTTAGTTGAATTTGTTGCATTGGCTACGTTTTCTTTTAAAATAAATGAATACAAGTTTTATATATGCTTTACTTGTATGTTGCTAAAATAAAAGTTTAATTTTTCTAAAGATTCATCGTTATCCATAAATAAAACGTAATTAGAAATACTGTTATCTTTTGCAGAAGGATATATTATACCATCAACTTTTAGCTTTGGATTAAACTTTATGTACTCTGTAATAACTTGGGTAGGAACATACTCAATACTTGTATCGTTTTTATGAATATGTTTTGATAAATCTTTTGCAAAGGCTTTAAGAAACATAATTGATTCTCTATACTTATTATTAACACTATCAAATATGCTTGGAAGAACTGGAAACGAAGTTAAATCTATTAGCTTTAAATTTTTTTTTGGTGTGAATTTGGCTATTGTATAAAATGGTTCTTTCAAGTTTGTAAAATCAACAACTTCCCTAATGCAAGTGGCATTATCATCACTACCATAAAACATTGAAATACCTGCTGGACTCATTCTGTTTTGTCCTTTACAATTAGCTACAGGATTTGAAGCAATACGCTTTCCATCTGCTTTAACATCATTCTTGTTTATGTGTTGGGTACATCTATAAATTGCAGTACTTGGTGTTATAGTTTTAAATAAATTAAGTTTAATAATTTCTGATTGTATGTTGTTTAGTATTAAAATAGGGTTAGAATGAAAGTAACCCTTAAATACATCATCAAAATAAAAAACAAACCTTGCTTTATGCTTTACGACTTCTTTAAAATAATTCCACTCATCAGTATAAAAATCTGTTTCATCGCCAAATTCATCACTACGACAATACACAATATCTTTATCCATTTTTTTCAACAAATCTTTACAAATTTCTTCATCATCAATTTGCAAATCAAGCATATCATCATAAATAACATCCCAAGCTAAAAAAGTTTTACCATCTAAACCATGTTCACCATCGTGATTGATATATCTACTTTCGTTAGCATCTTCAAAAAGGTAATTGATACCAATTTCAAGTACTGAATAAAAATCATCAAAAGACACAACTTTCCTTTTTGAATTACAGTAACTACATTTACCTAAATATCCATTTTTTTTAATTAATTTAGAAATGAAATCATCTTCAAAATGTGAAGTACAAATTTGAGTGTCTATTGTAACACTATCCGGTAGTCCATCATAAAAATGCTTTTTTGCTTGTCCCATATATTAAATAAATTCGAATTATAAATTAAATTAATTGGTGATAGTTTTTTCAAAATCATCACACAATTGGTTTAAACTATCTTTTGTTTCTCGTTTGAAAAAATCGCCTAAGTCTCTGTTAAGAATAGTATATTTTCTATACACTTTGGCAAAGTCTTGGTATATTTCTTCTTGACTAAATGCTGTACCATCATCTTTAATTTTAGCTACTAATCGTTTGCCTACATCGTCTGAGTGTATGTATGTAAAAAACGCTTCTATTTTGGTTTCAAACTCTTTTATTAAATCTGCTATTGCGTCTTCTTCTTGGTTTCGTTTTTCAATAACTTTAAGTATATTATACTTGAATTTATTACCATACTCTGCATAAGGCTCAGTTACTACGTTTGATTTTACTTTCTTACTTACCAAATAATCTTTTGGTGCTACTATTCCAATTCTATTATCAAAATAAATTTCTACATCATCAATAATATCAGAAGGCTTATTGAGGTGGTTGTATTCGTAATTAAACTTCCTCCAAAACTCCAAAAATATTGGGTCTGAATACTTTTTATCCAAATCCAAAACAAACTCAATAAGGTTCAAAATTTTGTAATAATTATTTATTGAATTTCTTAATAATTTGGCTTCTGCTTTCTTGGAAGTAATAAAATCAGCAAAGTTATTTTCCATGTTTATAATGGCTTGCACATCTGCCTTACCTTGCTTAAAGTTGTTGAATGTTGGATAATTAGATAAATAAATTTGGTGTGTCTTCAATGCTTTGAAAAAATCTTCTAATCTTTCTTCATCACCTAATGGGTCAAAATCTGAAACTACTACATTACTAAAATGTTCAAATGCCGTTTTTATGTTTTTTACATTTACATTTTTGTATGAAAAATCTACAATTTTACAGTCGTTCTTATGCTTGGTAGTTCTGTTTACTCTTGATATAGTTTGTATGGCATTTATACCTCTTATTTCCTTATCTAAAAACAATGTATGTAGCTTTGGTTCATCATAACCTGTTTGCAATTTATCTACTACTATAATAATTCCATTCTTAGCCAATTTGAATGATTGTAAAACATTCTTTTCGTTTAATCCATCATTTACACTGTTGCTACTTGGTTGGTCTTGACTGTCTGAATAAACAATATAAACTGGTGCATCTTTAAACCTTTCGTACTTTTTTTGCTGTACTATTTCTTTAAAATATTTTTCTACTTTCTTTTTGTATTGAACAGCATTAGGAATTGAGGAAACAGCCAACATTGCCTTTGCCGTACCTCTTATATTATGATATACTGTTGAAACTAATCTATCTACTACAAATTTTGCAATAGCATCTATTCTATCAGGGTTTGAGTAAATTTTCTTTTTGCGTATAGCATATTTTTTACCATCTATACCAAAACCTGTATCGGTATCATCTGGTATATCATCATAACCTGTGTCGCCTTCAAAACCTTCTAATTCATTATCAGGTATTTCAAAAAACATTTTTGCTGAAACTGGTACTATTCCCTTGATTGGATTTAGTATATAACCATCTTCAATAGCTTCTTTCATTGTATAGCTGTCAAAGGGTATCCATATTTTTTCTGCTTCTGCATATTTATTAAACTCTCCAAACCTTGCTAAAGTATGGTCGCTTGGTGTGGCTGTAAAACCTACTATAAAGTTCTTTTTAGTTCGTGTGGTATTGTACCCTTTATTGCTATCAAAACTGCTTTGTAATTCATCAAAAATGCTTATCATTTCTTCGTGCTGAACTCCACTATTACTACGGTGTATTTCATCTATTAAAAAAGCAATACGAAGTGTTGAAAGTTTTTTAACTATTGCAGGATCAATAATATTATTTACACTTTCAAATTTCTGTAGGTTTACAACTATTACTCTTTTATCACTACTCAAAGCTGTAATAAATGATTTTTTGTCTGAGGCTTCTATAAACATTCCTTTTTGAATATTCATATTGTGCAACATTGTATCTAACTGGTCTCTTAATTGTAATCTATCTACAACCAACATTATTTTATCATATACATAAGCTCCGTTTTTACGCAAATCTTTTAATTGTAATGCTGTCCAACCTATAATGTTTGACTTACCAAACCCTGCTGAATATTGAAGCAATAAGGAATAGATATTTTTATTATTTTGGTATTTCTGTCTTTTATCAATTAGGTCTTTTATTTGTACATCGCCTAAGCCTTTTGCTTTTAGTTCTGCTTCTAACTTATTGATAAAATAATCTGGTTCGGTTTCGTGTTCCAAAAATTCATCTATCTTGCTCAATACTTTATCTGTACCGAATTTTTGTTTTGGTCTTGGACTTATTAACCTACCATCGTTGTGCTTGTAATCTTTGGTTTTGCTTCCTTCCTTTCTAATTAACTCTCTTTCTAAAAAATTGTAATACAATATTTCTTTCTCTATCATTTTTTTATCATAGAGTGCCTTAAATACTTCTTCAAATCTTTCTGTTTTAGTACCTGTTTTGTTGCGTAATGGATAGGCTTTAAAATCTTTGGTAATGTTCAAATTGTATTCGTTGAAATCAAAAGTATCTGCCTGGACTATTGCTTTTATTAAATCAAATTGATTGGCAATATTTCGTATTACATAGGTTTCGTTAATGTCTGTAGAAGTAATGTGTATCGCCTTTTCAAATATCTTCAAAAAGTCTTTACGGATAGTTTGGCTTATATCGTTATCCTCTGCAATAGTTAAATACTCTTGCATTGCTGTTTGATAGTCTTTAGCTACTTTCTTTCTGCCATTGGTTCTTGCATTTTGATTGTTGTAATTACTTTTTAGTTCGCTATATCCTAAATAAATACCATTGACAAAAAACGAAAGGTCGGGTCGGAATGAAAAGCATTGTTTGCCATTGTGCTTGAATATGTATGGCAATTCCTGTATAACAGTAAAAATGTTTTCTTCAAATAACTCATCTTCGTGGGTAACACTTCCACTTGGATAAAACAGATAAATAGGTATCCCTTGAAAATCTACTTTTTTGTTGTTGTTGATAAACAAAGCCATATTAGCAGAAGATTTAACCCTCTCATCTAAGAACTTGCAAAACTCATCTAACAACTCTTTTTC
>OEIV010000382.1_pt1 | contig 24849 bp, 28 predicted proteins | sample 1539231 | NCBI WGS metagenome assembly OEIV01 (sample SAMN03794762, study PRJEB22550) | activated sludge metagenome | feature: wastewater treatment plant; material: activated sludge; isolation source: Wastewater treatment plant of a petroleum refinery complex | place: Argentina: Buenos Aires ... | reverse complement strand
AAGGCAACGGGTTCTGGTCCCGTGATCGGGGGTTCGAATCCCTCATTCCCAGCCAGAAAGTAAGAACTCAATCTACGAATCCCTCCACGGCATGTTGCCATGGCACACATTCCCAGCCAAGATTGAAATTTTGATATAATTTAGAAACGCTGGAGGGGTTGGCTGTCAACCGCCCCTTAAGCATTATGTCGGAGTGGGCATAGTATCCAGCGTTTTTAAATTGTTCCTGAAATTCATCTATCATCCCCAGCAAGAAAGCAAGATTTCGATACAAAAACCCCTCATTTCCGCTTAAATATTCTTAGTTTGGTAAAATGTCCTAATGCATTGGACTACATATCCAGCTTTTGCCGGCACCGTCATTTCAATGGTGGGTTGGTGTTATTTTGTTTATACAAATCATGACAAGATGAATCCAGCTACACTAAGCGAGCTTGGAGCTGCCAGTTCTACAACACTTACATACTTCAGGACAGTGTTATGGGTTTGCGGGCCACTTTTTGCTATCACGATGATTTTCTTTGTTTTACCTAAAATTGAATTCTTTTATCTAAATTTACTGGCGTATAGTTTTACAATAGTTAACGAAATACTGCTTGGTGTTTTTCCTGCAATAGGGAAAACACGGCGCTTGCACGACTTACTGGCTTTTGTAATGGCTGCATCAATGCTGATTATGGCGTATCTATTCGCATTTAGTTTGGAAGGAAATTATACAACTGCGCAACTCGTTATGGCTGCCTCAATGACTGTATTAGGAATTTTAGGCTTGTTGGATCGCAAGAATTTTATTTTCTATGAATTATCGTTTATATTCATCTCTCACTTCACGATTTTGACAGCTGTGCTTGCCCTCAGCTAATTCAGTTGTTTGAGCTATATGCACGAATCCCTCCACGGAATGCCACCATGGCATGCATTCCCAGCCAGAAAGCGAGAACTAGAAACGGGAATCAATTACCTCTGATTTAGCCAAACCGTTGGCGCATTATACGTCTAAACGTTTCTATTTGAGCTTGAAACATGAATAGCTAAGTGACATAATATATTTATGTTAAACAATACTCTAAATCGGATAACAAATGCCATGGTGACCGATGGCTATGCGCTAACGTCTTATGCAGAGTTAGGCTTGCCCTTCGATGTTGCAGCAGTCAAACAAATGCAGCGAGTGGTTGAGGAAGATGTTTTTGACCCTGACGCACAAGCGGGCGTTGATAATTTGGAAAACATGAAATCGATGATTATAGCAAGGAGTAAAAAAACGCTAGATATAGGCAGGGCCTTCGTAGCTCCTGCAGTCGATTTGCTTCTTACAAATAATCCGAATGCTCGTGATGAATGGGAGCTCTACGGAATTAATAGATACGATAAAATTGGTGCCACTTTTGAGCCCCACATAGACCCGCGCGGTAGGCTCGTGATAGTAGCAAGTGCAACTGGAGCAAGAATTCTTTCGATATATAGAAGAGATTTTGACCAGGATGAGCACAAGCCTGAGACATTTCGAGTTATTGACCACACGGTTATTGTCAGGCCTGGTGATTTGTTTTTAATTGATGGAGAGTTTGGTCCACCTCATGCTGTAGAGTGCCTAGAGGCTCCGAGTATGTCGGTAGTCGCTGATGTTGTTGGTACCTATCTGCGTCCAGTTTAAGCTAAAGGTTGTTTCCTTTTTAGGTGTCTTTCGTGTCTAAATCCTGTGATAAGAAGTGTTAGGACTAAGCCAAGGATAATCCATGCAACATTAAAAATACTGCTACTATCGCTGACTTTACCGATTAAGAAAGCGAAAAGTAGGAAAATAGCACTACTTGCGGTGCTCACCAAAGAAGCCGCTCCTGCTCTTACGTTAGATTTAAGATTTTGATGCAGCAACTCTTCAAAAGTGATTTTAAAATACATTAAAACGACAAGAATTGTCGTTTGTGCAAGTACAATGACGTAGGCATTTCGGAAAAACATCACAATACTCGCGAATAGCAGTATTATTGCCAAGAATGCCACTGCCTTGTTGGAGTGCAACCTTTCTCTTAGGACTCCACCAAGCGTAAAGCTTGAAAGTAGCATGCCATCAAAAGGTCCATATAGTGCCAAGGGCACCGTAAGTGCTATAAACCATAATTGTCCAAAGCCCAGAATAATAGAGCTAATTATTGAGGCGATGATGATATTTAGACTAATCGTTAAGACCGTCTTATTTTTCGAAACTGCGTTTAAAGTTTCATTAACATGGTGCAGGAGCTTCTTTCCCCTACTGGAATGGTGTTCAGTAGGCTCTTTAAACATCTTGAGAAGCACTAAAGAGGCTAACGAAAATGGGGCCGTTAGGTAGTAGGCAGCTTCGAGGCTGATAACACTGACAATCAGAGAGCTAACAATAGATCCAAAGACGAGAGCTAAACCGTCATACACCCTTAATCGAGCGTAGTATGAATTGAAATACGTAGGATTTATCGAATTTTCTTTCAACATATCGTAAACAATAGAGTCGTACGCACCTGCCGAGCTTGCCATTGCAAAGCTTGATAGAACTAAAGTTATAACATAGGGCCAAAAGCTATTACTTATCGCGCCAGCTAAAGACGCAACAGCCATTGAAATGCTGGATATCATTAAAACTCCGGTTCTACTCCACCTGTCAGCTAATATTCCGATTGGAAAATTGCTGATAAAATTAACACCAGAAAAAATAATAACTGATATTGCAATTAACTGTTTGCTAAAACCTATCTCGGACAGGAATAGTTTTTCTATCGAAAACCAAAAAATCACCCCTTGAAAGAATGCGGCATAATACAAAGGTTTCAAGCGTTTATGGATGACTTCCTTTTCATTGAGTGAACGTGCTGAGTTTTTCATAATTAAATCCTTAATAAGGGTAACACGCTTTCTCAAGGCGACTAAGATAAAAATGGTAAAACGTAGCTATCTTAGCGAATAAGTCAAAAGTATGATATGGTGTTGTAATGAAAGCAGTCGCAATAACAGGTGCGAGTTCTGGGATTGGCATGGCTACAGCTATTGAACTAGCTAAAGAAGGCTATGAGGTACACGGCACGTACAATACCTCCTATGAAAATTCGCTCAAACTTACATATGAGCATGGGATTATTTTTCACAAAGTTGATTTATCCCTTAGAGAGGAAACCATTGAACTTGCAGAAAAACTTAAGGGCCTTGGCATACGTGCATTGGTGAATAATGCTGCTTTCTGGCATCAAGACAGGGTAGATGAAACTGATTTATCAGTATGGGACAGGATAATGGAGGTGAATCTGACTGCACCTATGATTCTGGCCACAGAACTTGCTAAAGGAATGAAGGTGGGAGACAGCATAGTAAATATTGCCAGCACTGATGGACTAACAGGGGCCTATGACCTACATGCTTATTCAGCTAGTAAGGCAGGTTTAATGAGTATCACAAGAGGACTAGCCAATACGCTTGGCTCCAGAGGAATTAGAGTGAATACTGTGTCGCCAGGCTGGGTGGACACTACCAATCAAACTTCAGGTGAAGAGCCGGAGCGGCCATCGCCAACAATTCCGCTTAATCGTTGTGCTTCAATTCAAGAGATTGCCGGGGTTATTTCGTTTTTAATATCAGACAAAGCCTCATATATAAATGGTGCGAATATTATTGTTGATGGTGGACTTATAAACACTGATGATGTTTTGCGTCGAGAAGCAGGCTACTAATTGGAGTAGATAAATATAATAATGCCTGTAGATAAAAAGTTTCACGTTAATCAAGACGATGCACGCATATTCCTCAGCAGATATCATGGCGTTGAGATTGAGGGGCTTGAACCACTGCACGGCGGTGAGTGGTCTACGGCATATGGCTACTCTACGACAAACCAAGCGTTGGTAGCTAGGTTTAGTCAGTATGACGATGATTTCAGAAATGATGCATTCGTCAACAGGTTTAGCAACCCATTACTGCCAATACCTAGACTTCATGATTACGGGGAATATCACGACCTAGGTTACTACGCAATTTCACAAAGGGTTGAAGGTGAGGTGCTTGAGGACTCCGGTAACCTTGCAAAGAATAGGCTCGCACCAGTACTTGCGTCCGTCGTGGGTCAAATTATGTGTGCTGATATTAGTCAGACTTCTGGGTATGGTCTATTTAATGAGCAGGGTAATGGTGAGCACGCCAATTGGACTGGATTATTAAAAAGCGTGAGGCTGGATGATCAGGATAGTAGGATACACGGATGGAGGCATAAGCTTGCAGGCAGGAGAGATCTTATGAATGCCTTTGACTCAGCCTATAGGGTTTTAGCGGGTCTTTGTGAACAAATCAAGCCAGAAAGATCACTCGCACACAACGATTTGATAAATAGAAACGTAATGTTTAATGGGTTACAAGTATCAGGTGTGTTTGATTGGGGCTTTGCAATGTATGCAGATAAGCCATATGACTTAGCTAAACTTACTTTCTTTGAGCCTATATATGAGCCGATTAAAGGGATTGACTGGGAATCACTAGTGTTAAGTAAATACGGTGAAGGGGTTAAGAGCCAGCGTCAATATAGTGGAAGACTACTAGCATGCTTACTCTACGTTGGGCTTGAGACACAAACTTTTTATGCGTCTGAGGAAAACTGGGATTATGTGAATGTTTTATCTGAGAGAGTCGGCCAGATTTTATATTCTGACAGATTTCGATCAATTGTCTCTGAACAAGCTTAGCGCTAGGTCGCCGACAACAGATATACTTGGCCCCTCAACGCAAGTAATGCCGTGACCGAGATCGCTTACGGCATCAAGTAGTAAAATCGAACCCGCAGATAATGTGTAGGTTACGTCTATTGTTTTAAATACATCGTCCTCAGGCTCTTTGTTGTATATGTCAATCAATCGTGTACCGCATGCGCCTATAATCATCACAGTACCTTTCTCGAGGTAGTCTTGGTGAGGCTTAAAGACAGCACCAGTTTCATATCTATTTACCGTGTACATGTCCCAATCATCTACTGCAGATGGATTGTCGGGGAATAGCGCCTCAAGTATAGGACGAACGAGTCTCGATCCGGCAGCTTTTGTCGTAGAGTCTTTACACATTATCATGCCAGCATTTGTGCCATCGGTGAGCTGGTCATTTGCATTTACCATAGCTATTAGGTCAGTCGCGATAGCTTCAAATTCTGCTATTTCAAGTTTTTCGGCACTTGTTACAACATGTCCATTGATGGCTAGTTGTTCTGATAATCTTGCGCGTTCTTGTGATATCATTCTGGATAGTATATAATAAAAATAATGAAAAAAGAAGGTCTTAATGGCTGAAATTAACGCCTCCCCCTTTTATTCTGCTGGTGTAGAACAGTGGGGAGGTTATGTGCTCTTGGGGGAACAAGACCCCATTCATGCATTAAATCAAAGATCCGATGACTTTTTGAGCATGCTCTCCGCAGGCAACCAGGTAAGAGCCGAGGTTGTAGTTTCAAAGATGGTTGACGTTAGTGGAATTGATGGCAAGGATATTCGATTTGTACCAGAAAATACAGAAAATGGCGTAACTCAGATTGTAGCAATTGATGCGAGCCCGAATGGGTTATATGGCGGAAAATATAATGAAATCAAAGAACGACTATTAAGTGATCCGCAGTGGATGAAGATTGAGTGCAACGGACAAGTAATTGATCTTTTAAGTGCAACGACCTATGCCGTTTACTGGGCTATGATATGTGGAGCTAGGACAGAAAATAAAGTTATCCCAGACAGTATTGAATTGAGTCAAATAAATGATATGCCTTGGACTGCTACGATGTTAACCGGGGAACAGCTAACAGAGGTCGGCCACATCTACGTTGGAAGCGTAAGCTCAAATACGGTAAATACCGTTGATCATCGTCCTAATAGGGGTGGTAAAACTATGAGGCTAAGACCCTCTGCAATTTTAGGGACTGTTGAGACACCAAAAAAAATTGACAGCTAACTAATTTAGTGGTTTTATTCTAATAATGAACTCTTCGCAATATCATCTCGAAATGTTCTCTCGACTTGATTTATGTGTAGGATGTCCCGGAGCCGTCACATTCTTCTGTAATGTGTTTAAGAAAACGCAGCATAAAAGTAGTAATTTATAAAACAAGGAGATAGTTATGCCGAATCTAGAAATTATTGGTGGCCAACTTGAACGAGTAGGCTTTGCCCATACGAGTTTTGAAGAGCTAGGTATTAATCGTTCGGCAGACTTGGTCGACGAGATTGCTTCAAGGGTGAATGAAAGTAAGGGAAGCCCAGAGGCAATGAAAGTTGTTGAACACATTGATAAAAATAATATGATGATTGTTCAAGATCCCATATGTCTCGAGCTGGGCAGAAGATACATTAAGCCCGCGATCGAGGTATTGTTTCACGACCAGCCCGAAGCATTAGAGACATGGGCTTTATTTGGCTTAAATAGGTATCGTGCAGGTGGTAAATTTGGACCTCATAGAGATTATGTCGGAAAGTCTGTGCTGGTGTTTACCGTTACCGGTGAACGAGATTTTGATATATATCATACAGAGCCTGATGATCCGGAAAATAAAACGGATTTTGACACAGTTATTGCGAGTTACCGTCAAAAACCTGGTTCTATTATGGTATTAGACAGAGATATCGATCCAGCTCACGCAGTTAAACTCGCCTTAACTGATGGTATTGTCGCAGTTGCGGATGTTGACGGCGTCATAAGAGGATAGTAGATGAGCGGTATCGAAATGCCAGGCGATAGAGCGGTTCAAGCAGAAATGATTGCCCAAGACGGAACTGACCAATTCGACGCAATGGCCAGAAATATCTTTCTTTCATACCGGTTTTCGCAAGGAGGTATCGGCCTCCAAAACAGAATACTTGGGTATCTTCGCGATAACTTTTTTCCTACTCTTTTCGACGACGAGACTTCTCATGAATTACATAGACGAACACACGACCTCGTCAGACCTTATTTTTTGAATGAAACGACGCATCCTCAAACAGCAATACCCTGGGATTATGAGGGCGAACATGAATTTCGTAAAACGATAACATTGGTAGACAATGAACTAATTGGGTTGTTTGAGCGTGTGCGTAATCCTAATGAAATGATGCCTTTCGAGAGTACTCCGCTCGCCATTGGCCGAGGAATTATTTTTATGGATGCTGACTATGCTTCTCGTCCTGGTGGACGTGCAGGGTCTAGTGACTGGATGAAGGTTCGCACGGGTCCCTATAAGCGTGATCCGTATGGTAGTGTTTTTATAGATAATGCAGTTCTTGGTAGCACAACTAGGTCGGACTACTTTGACAAAATGTTTGCAGAGGTCGGAAAGCTTGAGTTACTTGCTAGCCATGATAAAGAAACTTTATTTCAACTACTGAACCTAATCCAGGTCTATATGAGATACCATGTTAATGTCGACCCGATAGTTTATACGCTTCGTGATGCAGCAAGGGAAGCCTACGATGGCCAGTGATAGAAAGCAATTTGCTGCTGCGATGAGGCAGTGGGATCAAATGCATGAAGATGGTAGCTATGGAGCACCAGTAGAATATGGCACCACCGCAATTATCGCTTCAGCATTTACGGACGATGAACCAACGACTCCTGCTGGCACAAATGAGTTAATTGCTTTTAGGGCTGAAGCTCTTGATCTTGAACAAAGAGTACGTCTAGCTGGAGGTTCTACACTTGTTGCGATTGATGCCACGCGTGGTGACATAGAGTCAATAATAAAAGATCCGTCCGTTGCAAACATTTACTTGATTGGTAACGGGACTATGTCGGCAGTAATTTTAGGCGAGGATGATAATCGTTTTGATTGGAATGACACTGTCAATGCAGCTGACCATCTAAAGTCTGGTTTCTTTGAACAGCGTATTTGTGGCGGACTATTACGTTCGTTAAATGTACCGGTTGGATTGTTTGCTATGCAAAGCCACAGATCAGTTATTGCAGCAACAGGCATGGAATTCTATCCTATGAGTTTGGAAGATCCTGAAAATGTAAAATTGAAACCAGTTTTCGAAACAGATCGCGTGTCCTATGAAGATGTAAAGGCGCTAACAGATAAACCTGCTGTACACGTTCCTGCTCTAGAGGGAGATTTTGATGTTGTAAAGCGCGCTCATAATATAGCAACAAAGGTGAACATGGGAGACACCGTTGCCAATGGCAACGTTAAGCTTGCTTTAGGAAATTTTCTTCTCAGATTTGTTGAAATAGAGGCGATAAGGGCAGAACGAGGTACGAGAAGTTCAAGGATTTACTATAATATGTTTAGAGAGCGGTTTGGCTTTGATATGTTGGCATTTTACGACGATAACATTGCTGTTTGTAATGATATTGCTGAGCTGGGCAAGGGACTGTTGCTCTTGGGATATGCTGAATATGAGTGTAATGAGTTAAATATAGATGATACATTGCAGCCAGGATTGCCACACGAAGAAATAAAGCGCGATATTACACTGCGTGCAAACCAGCTCATGGAAGAGGTATATGAGTTACTCAATGAGAAAATACTTAACGCTCCTTATCTAACAAAATAGAAGTGCTTAATGAAATTTCTCTCAAGGGAGCAATACTAATATAAGCGTTGTCGGAAGTGTATGCTCATTCAACAAGGCGAATCCCTCCACGGCATAAAGCCATGGCATACATTCCCAACCAGATGCGACAGCAGAAAAGGTGCTCCATGTCCCTATTCTGCTCTTACAACGGCACATGCACGTCAAGAGAAGTTTCGAATGTAAGAGAACACCTCGTTGCAGTGTCTCATTTGTCTTGTATTGCGCAGTAAAGTATTCACGTTTATGGTATAATGTATTTAGAGTTATAAACGATTCCTCTACTTAAAAACTCATCAGCGCGAAGTGGCCAGCAAGTGTAAAGCCTATTACCAGCAAACTCAAATTTGTACCGAAAGAAAGGTGGCAGCCATGGAACAGAGAACCAACAAACTGAAGTTCGTTACTATAATGTTAACTATTGTCTTTAGTCTGGTCACTGGGTTGTTGAGTAGATGAATTGGGCATTAGACCTATATGCTCAGCCAGTAAAAGAACTCAATCTACGAATCCCTCCACGGTATGCCACCATGGCATGCATTCCCAGCCAGAAAGTAAGAACTCAATCTACGAATCCCCCTAAGGTATGTCGCTTTCGTGCAGCTATTTCTTTGTAGTTTTACGCCCCATATTTGACGGACTCTCTGTTGCGGGTTATATATTTTCGAACAGAAGGCTAGCCGTGTTCATGAGGCATTGGAATGGGCAGGCAAGTAGTTGGGAAATGAGAATGATTATGATAAAACAGTGTGATTTTGTTATGTGAGATAATTAAACATATATGAATAATAAAGTTATAACTATAACAGGGCCTACCGGCTCAGGAAAAAGTACGGTATCTTACGCACTAGCTAAAAAGCTCGGTCACTGTGTATGCATAGAAGTAGACCATATTAAGCACATGATCATAAGTGGTTTTTATAAGCAAGATGGGAACTGGCAGTATTCAGAGTGGAGACTTGTAGGCGAAACACTCGGGATAGTGGCAAACAATTTTCTTAATAGAGATTTTGATGTGGTGATTGCTGGCTATTTACAGAGCGAAGCATGGGAAGAACTTGAAAAGCAGGTAATAATTTCGCATAAAATTCTTCTAAACCCGTCAAAAGAAGTAATCAAAATTCGAGATAGCGGCCGTGACCCAAAGTATTATATGGGCGAGAAAGCAATTCAAGAACACATTGACTATATATCTAAATCTGGAATACTTAAGGGTTTTACAAAAGTAGATTCCTCTGAACTAACGGTAGACGAAACCGTGGAAAAAATAATTAACATCATTAGCTTGAGCTAGATTACATCCTTCAAAGTAACCGTGAATCAGCGCATTAAGAATACTGCTCAAGTGCGATAATGTAATCCAATATCTATTACTTATAGACAAGTAGATCGTTTTAATCACGGGGTTTTTAAGTCTTACTTCGCTAAAAATCAAAAATAGCTGTATAAGCTATAATTCAAGTAATGAGCTCCCGCAAAGCAGACTATAGGGTGATTGAATGGCAAGAAGTGATGAACGGAGTAGGTATTAGCTGCGCTTTAGATATCGCCATTCATCCATCGAATAGCAAAATAATTATGCTGACTATCCCTGGAGTTGACGGTAGCGTCGATGGTTTTGATAATAAGTATCTACACATTGCAGAAACGGTACAAGAAAAGTATGGTGTCGCGGTTGTTCGGATATCGAACCCATTCATATCGTCATATCATTGGGAGAGCAATATTAGACAAGCTATTGATTACATCCAAATGAATGCTCAAGAAATTTGTGGCAATGAGACTTTTGAACTGCGAATTATGGCACATTCCGCCGGGGCAGCAGTAATTGGTCGAATTGCCCACGAGTATGCAGAAATAACCAGAGTCTTATTAATAAACCCCGCACTTAAGCTGAAGCCTAACGATATTCATGATGGATTAGCAAAACTAAGCGGCAGGCAAGTAACTGTGCTGGTTGGTAGTAAAGATTCTAGTAGTGATGATATTGCAGAGGTAGTAGATAATCATACAGACCTGTATGTAGTTGATGGTGCAGACCACCATTTTTCGGGAGATAATTTTCAATTATTCCTCGATTCACCAAATAAGTACCTGTTTAGTTAAATAACTAACCAAAAAAGATAAATATTTATACTAAACTTCTTTTGCGTTTGAACTAACTATCCGCATGCTACGATGGAAGCATGGGTACGAATCAAAATGCTTGCAGTGAGTCTGGATGCGCAAGTGTAGAGTCATGCATGTTGGCAAAATGTAATGATGATTTGCGAAGGCATGGGATGCTACGCCCGCTCGCATTAGGTCCGTGTGCAGATGATCAATATGATAAAATTTTGAGAGTGCTTGATAACGAACAAAGACACTGCTTGAAAGGCAAGCTCGTCTAGCTACTGTATGCGTGCTCTCTCAGGGTTCGATTCATCCTGTGAATCTTTAATTTTCTTTTTGTTGTTCGAGCAATAATGCTCGGCTCTTTTTCAACTGCCATATCCGAAAGAGGGGGAAGGGGAGTAATAAAATACCTATCATCGATATTACACACACCACAAGCAATACGTAGTATATTTTGAGTGAAAGTTTTACTGAGCGCAATTGTTCGGTTTTTTGTTGCTTCAGCTTGTCGTTCCGCAAATTTGTTTTTGCTTGCATCTCAGCATAGGTACCAAAGGTTTCTGCATCTTCTCTAGTGTAGAGCTCGCCTTCTTCGCCTTGTATTGATACGTTGAATTTTTCGGCAATATCCACGAGCATAGAAAACGCGTATTTATCGGTATGATTCGAAGTAGTTACTACGTCGCCGTTATCATATTTGAAATAAAATACATCCGCTCCGCTTTCTTTTGGTAGATTGTACGTTAAAGTAATGGTTTGGGCTTCTTCATCTTCTTTTTCAATGTGAATACCTTTATATGATGCGATGTATTTCTTGAATTCGGCGTAGGGTATTTTTTCAGCAGGTTCTTCTTGAGCCCAGTGCTTTTTATGTGTCAGATATAGGTTGTAAGACATACTAATAGTCTACAGAAATTGTATATCTAAGCAAATTAAGACTAAGCTTACATCGGTTTGGGCAAGTCGTAAGTTGATTCAGAATGAAATTTTTGGAACGGCTTGCTTTCTCAAAAATTAACTACTCACATGCCAGGATGAAAGTATGGGTACATTTGAAAAATTTTGCGATGCTTCGGAGTGTGAGAACGCAGAATCCTGCGCGTTAGCAAAATGCAACGATGATCTGCAAAAACATGGCATACTTCGTTCAGTAGCCTTAGGCCAGTGCGCAGATGATCAATACACTGAAGTTCTGATTATTTTAGATAGCCAACAAAACACGCTAGTTGAAAGACAGGCCGTTTAGCTGCCTTACGTGTACTTTCTCAAGGAACAATTGAGTCTCCAAATACGTAGGCTACCTTTATTAAGACGTTACTTTTAAGCTATCGGGGGCTTATCTTTAAGTTAATAGCAAAAAGGCGTAGTATTGCTTTATGGGGCTAAAAGATAGACGTTCAGACGAGCGGCCACGTGAGAAGATTCGCTTAAAGGGTGTCGAATCGCTAAGTGATTACGAGCTATTGATGGCGATTATCGGCAACGGTAACGCTCAAGCAGATGTTACAAAAATTGCACTTGCAGTTAATAAGTTACTTACAGAGAAGGGTAGTGAGCTCTCCTATGATGATTTGCTTGCCGTAAAGAGTCTCGGGCCTGCCAAGGCAGCGAAGATTATCGCTAGTTTTGAGCTTTGGAAGAGGCAGTTTGAAGTTTCAGAACGACCAGTTATCGACTCTTTAGATAAAGCAGTTGAACTGCTATCAGATATCCGAAATAAAAAACAGGAACACTTCGTCTGCATAACTTTAGATGGGGCAAGCAGGCTCGTCGCGAAACGTGTCATAACAATCGGTACGTTAAATGCTTCCTTAGTTCATCCCAGAGAGGTCTTCGCAGACGCAATAACTGATCGAGCGGCAAGTATAATTGTCGCTCATAATCATCCGAGCGGTAATTTAATTGCATCAAATGATGACATTTTGATAACTGAAAGATTAGATAAGTCTTCTAGGTTGCTCGGCATAAGTCTTTACGCACATATTATAGTGACTCCAAACGAATGGTCTGAGGTATTATTATCTGATGGATAGTATTAGATATATATCGAAGGATGATGTTACTAGAAGAGCTAGAGACCTCCTAGGCCATAATTTAAGGGAACTTTTAAACGATAAGGATATTGATGATATCGAGAAAAAGATTGGTCATTACAATCTTCGCAGAAAAGGATACTTAGGTGAGTTAGTCGAGAAATATTTTTTTCAAATCACACCCGGAAATATTAGCGAGGCTGATTTTAGAGAAGCAAAAGTGGAACTTAAAACTACGCCAATCAAAGAAAGTGCGAAAAGGAAGTTTGTTGCAAAAGAAAGATTAGTTTTCTCAATGATAAATTACGAAAACATTATCCATGAAACCTGGGAAGATAGTAGTTTTTTGAAAAAAAACTCCTCTGTACTCATATTGTTTTATCTATGGAAGGAAATAGAAACAATAATTGATTATAAGTTCAAATTTATGCATTTTTTAGATTTTAAGAATTCAATTCCCGATGAAGACTTGGCGCAAATAAAAAGAGACTGGGAGTACATAGTAAATAAAATTAGAGAAGGCAAAGCACATCTGCTTTCGGAAGGTGATACGTTCTATCTCGGAGCTTGCACAAAATCTGCAAATAGCTTCATTGTAAGGGACCAGCCTTTAAGTAAAATCAAAGCAAAACCTCGTGCTTTCTCTCTAAAACAACAATACGTTAACTTCTTAATTAACAATAGGTTGCTGAGCGGGCAAGATTCAACGAATAAATTAGAGAAAAATGATGTTAATGTGCCTGTAGAGAAATTAATAACCGACAGATTGAGTAAATTTCAAAACAAGACCGACATAGATATTCAGAACGACATCGATATTCGTCTGAATAAGAAAAATAAATCCTATAAGAGGATGCTGGCACTTAAAATGATTGGTGCGAAGAGCAACAAAATTGAAGAGCTTCAAAAAGCTAATATTACTTTGCGCGTAATAACACTTGAACACACCGGTACCCTTCGTGAATCTATATCTTTTCCTTCTTTCGATTACACGCAAATTATAGATGAAGCATGGGGAGAGAGTGGCTACGAAAGGATGTCAACATTTCATGAACAACTTGAAACGAATAAATTTCTCTTCGTTGTATTTCAGAAAGAAAAAAACAGTAACCTAATTAGGTTTAAGAAAGCACAATTTTGGAATTTTCCTATGAATGATATTTTGGAGGCAAAGAGAGTCTGGGAGTATTCAGTAAGGTGTATTGGTAACGGTGATTATAAGGATTTACCGGGGATTAGATTTAGTAATGTTGCGCATGTAAGACCTCATGGTAGAAACGCCAACGACAAGATCAAAACGCCACAGGGTACGTATGAGGTTAAGAGGTCTTTCTGGCTAAATGCAAAATATATCGAACGTGCTTTAAAGTGATGTAAATATCAAACTTGATCGATACAGTTCGAGCTGCTACCATTTAAGTATGAAAAACCTAAAAGTAGTTGAACTTTTTGCTGGTGTCGGTGGCTTTCGCATTGGCTTAGAGAACGCCAATAATAATCGATTAAAATTCAAGACAATCTGGGCAAATCAGTGGGAGCCCTCAACAACGCGACAGCACGCTTCCGAGATATACACTGCACGTTTTGGCAAAAGTGGTTTTTCGGGCATAAACATCGAAAAAGTTATAGAAGACCACTTCGAATCCATACCTAATCATGACTTACTCGTAGGAGGCTTTCCTTGCCAAGATTACTCTGTAGCGAGCACCCTTAAAAGGTCGCGAGGCCTAATAGGAAAGAAGGGCGTCTTGTTTTGGTCTATTTATACAATCCTTAAAAGAAAAGGCGAACATGCGCCAGACTATATCTTTCTGGAAAACGTAGACAGGCTGCTTAAATCACCCGCTAAACAAAGAGGAAAAGACTTTGCAGTAATGCTCGCCGCTCTATCAGACTTAGGCTATGCGATCGAATGGCGAGTTATTAACGCAGCCGATTATGGACTTCCACAAAGGAGACGACGAGTATTCATTCTTGGATATAAAAAAGGTACGAAGCTTTATAAAAAAATCACATCGACTAGCCCGAAAGAGTGGCTTGTAAAAAAAGGAGTGCTCGCTGACGCGTTTCCTGTCGGTATAAATTTGTTGTCATCGAATATTTTCAGTATAACGGGTAAAATTCCCGAAATATCGAAAACTTTTTCTTCTAGCTCACCTAAAATTAGTCCATTTGAAACCTCAGGCTTGATAATAGAGCGACAAGTCTTTACAGCAAAAACGGTTCCGAAATATGAAGGAAAATATATTACACTAGCAGAAATCATTATTGATGAAAAAGATGTCCCTGCAGAATACTTTATAGATGAGTCCAAGTTATCTCAATGGGTCTACCTCAAGGGAGCAAAAAATGAGCAGAGAACTACTTCATCGGGCCACACGTATTTTTATACTGAAGGTCCAATGACTTTTCCCGATGCATTAGATAAGCCTTCAAGAACCATTATTACGGGTGAGGGCGGTTCAGGTGCATCCAGATTCAAGCATGTAATCAAAACTGGGTCAGGTAGATATAGGCGGTTAACACCTATCGAGCTTGAACGTCTTAATATGTTTCCAGATAATCACACATATCTCGAGGGAGTCTCGGACACGAAGAGGGCTTTTATAATGGGCAACGCATTAGTCGTAGGCGCCATTAGCCGCGTTGGTGAATCCTTAGCTAAACAAATAAATTAGAAGTTTAACTTCCAAATTCCTAATGCTATGTCTGCTAGCCATTTTTCCCTCATCTTAATTGCATTTGAGTTCCATGTTTCGCCATTTTTCACGAGTATAGAAACCAGTTCCTGGTTTATCTTTAAGTTCGATTTTTTATATATTGGCAATTTTACACGGATGCCGCTATTCGACCCAGCGCCATTATCTTTGCCTACAAGAATAGTAGCATTTGATAACTTGTAGATATCTTCTTGGGACAAATTAGTTCCAGCCCAGTCGTCAGAAGGCTGTTGTGGATAAATTTCTTCAATAGTAATTTTGTTGTCCTTGCCATCAATGATTAACTCTTTTCTTTGTAATTGGCTTTCGATTGTCGCTAAAAGGTACTTGAAGAAGTCTTTTCCTGACGTTCTAGTCCTAGAAAATTTAATTAAGCCTAGTTTAAAAGCGTCATCCGAAGACAACTTGTTCATCTCACTTTTTAAATCAGAAAATAATATACCCTTAACTTTATTCTTAATATCTTTGTCTAGATTTCTTGATAACTGCAGCTCCTTGTGTAATTTATAGAGCTGTTTTCCTGTTTTTGAATACATTCTATCAATATCATTTGAAGGTATGCCTGATATTTTAGCCCTAACCTGGAAGTTTAAGATCATCCTTAGCAGTCTTTCATAATCACCGATTTGAATATAATCCTCGAAACTGTGTAATGAGATGATTGTTCTCAAGAATTGCAGGGCTCCCAGCAGCCTAAGCGCTGCAGCGTGCTTAATAATATGGTTTTTGTCATTCTGATAGTCTTCTAACTTGAGGTTTTTGAAGTTGCTAATAGTTGGTTCAAGGTAGAAATTAAAAATTTTTGAAACTTTGTATATTCTCACCAGATATAGTTCAATCTGCTCCCTATTGATAGACGCCTTAATCGATCTGAATATTTCAAATTCATCGCTGATATCTTCTCTGTTTTGCCAATCGTACTTTATAATTCTCTCAACAGTAGATCCTTTGTCTCCAGCATTTAGTTCGATGTTGCCCCATCTTTCTTGCGCGAATTTACCGTCTACACTACGGAATATGTAGTTTTTTACTAGCTCAGAAAGTTTTAGGGTTACGCCCGTACCGTTTATAGATTCAAATACCTCTCCAGCATATGCTGGCTCTGTTATATAGATTGCGTTTACTACTAGCCCCTTAAGTTTTTCGAGTCTTCGGTAAAGTAACTCTATTGAGCCTTTTTGTCCACGGTATTTACTCCTTAAATACTCCTTAACTTGTTCATAATTTTGTTCCAAATTTTTCATCTCTTTTTTGTTTGCATCATCTTCAAGCCTGTATTCTTCGTTAGAATATAAAAATCTATTTTTAAAATACTCGTATGTTTTTCTTTTGAATATTAATCTAACTGAATCAGAGTCTGTAGAATACGATTTTGAAACAAGTAGGTTCTCGCGCTGTATGTCATTCGCTAAATCATTTAGGCGAACATCCCCTTCCTCAATATATCGTTCCCTTATATAATCTCTAAGAGAACAGAGGATAAGTACTAAAGAAATTAGCCTTTGTTGTCCGTCAACTACCTCTAATCTACCTTTTTTATCTTTGACAAATACCATAGTTCCGATAAAACCAAAATCTCTTGAATCTGGATCAGTTAGATGTGTTAAGTCCAGAATTTTTGAAACATCCCATTGATAAAATCGTTGGTAAACGGGAACTATTATTGCTTGAGGTGTGCTTGAAAACGTAAGTAGGGCTCCTATACTCTCTGGCCGTGCGTCTATAATATCTTTAGTACTAGCCACAAACTTTCTCCTTTGTAGTATTTTATAGTTATAAATATACTCCTTTTTTATCCATCAAACACTTCAGCGGGTATGTTCGTTAAAGGGTGATCCACATAAATAAGAGTTAAAGTGAGTATTTTCTTTGCTTAGTTAAACTGTATTGTAAGAATTTGTAGCATAATGACCGATAAAAATTGTACAGAAAAATATTTAGACCAAAAGCAACTAGTCGAAGTGAATCAGTATGAAAACCGAGTAACTAGAAAATATATTGCGAAATATGGTTTACAAAATGTGAGGGGTGGCGATCTAACATACAACGGGAAATACATAAGACGCTTTAATCTTTATCATAGAGATTCTGACTGGGAGTCATTCACAACTGTCATCTTACTAATGATTCTCTTCGGAATCTTTTACATTCTGTATGCGTTATGACATTCTGAAATAACACAATATTCAATTACTTCAACTACAATACCTCTATGCGGAGAATATTCTACAAGCATCAATCAGACGATAGACTCATGCACCTGATGTACAGATATAGGGATTTGCAGTGTACCGAATTTATTCCGCTGCCTACGAAGAAATATGAATATTTCTTCTATGATTTGAAAAGAAGAGTGTGTGACAAAATTGGCATTAAGCATTATTACTATCATTATCGACATTATTTAACCGGGCCATCTCGCAAGATTGAAGATTTTCGATTTATGACGCACGTTTTGAAACAACACGATGGTACGCCTGAAGACACGCACGAGCGGAGACACTACAAGGCACTCAGAAGACTGTACTATCCAGAGTTTGATTTCTTTATGGAACCATATATTAATGGGGATGTTTCTGCTGTTGGTGTCGCAGATAACTACGTGCGCGCTTACTATAAAACGTGGATTTCTAAGCAGGTGAGTCCGCAGCTAAAGCGGATGTATCACGGCGTTGATTATTATGAGCTTAAAGACCTGTTTCCACTTCTTCTGAAGCAGTCCAGGGCAGAATATACCCGTCACATGAAACGGAGCAACTATCACAAAAATCGCGCATTAAAGCAGACAAAAAAAGATTAATAAGTAGCATTCACAGTAAAGGTCTTCTATTTACGTTGATACTAAAGTCGCAGTTGAGCTTTTTAAAATCTAAGTACACAAAAAATAAATAGAAATTATATTAATAGTTATGAAAGCCTAATCAACACTATATTTTTGTGCGCTGTTAATTGTAGATACTTCGTAAACAATATAGTCTTTGTAATTTGGTTTTGGCGTACTTCCGGTGAGTGTCTTAATGCTTGTAGTCGCGTCTACGTCAATCTTCAGGAATTGGATATTTTGATCGTACAGCTCTTGGAGCGTGCCGCTAAAACCTGCTTTCAGTAATGCTGCATCTATATCGACCACGATACATTCTTTACTATTTTTACCGTCTTCGTTAAAAACATAGTATTCGCAAGGTCCTCCGGTGTACGCCTGAGTGTTTACTATTACGCTCATCCGTTTTGAATCACTGATTTGTGTGTCTTTTATTTCTTGGCGATTAAAAAATCTAATGAGTATGACTAGTGCTAGCACGCAGACTATAAATAACAGCGAATTTCTATAGAGCTTTTTTGTAATATTTTTATCATGAGACGTACTAGTAGTGATTGTAATTATACTTCAATGCATAGTCAATCAACATCAGTCAGTGAGACTAATTCCCCAATAAACGTGGAGTCTTTTCTAGTGAATTATGATTTATGTATCATCCTGTATTGTTAAAATAAGTTTATGTTTGATTCAATTATTACTGCTCGAGAAACAGAATTTATTATCGATTTACTGCTGGCATTCATCTGTGGTGCGCTAATTGGTGGCGAGCGCGAGCTCAAAGGTAAGCCTGCAGGAATTAGCACACAAACATTGGTGATCAGTGGCGCAATGTTATTTGCGTTCTTGTCTCGCACGGTAAATGCCGGCGACCCAACACGGATAGCCGCTCAAATTGTGTCTGGTATCGGATTCTTAGGCGCTGGGATTATTTTGAAATCTGAGGCAAAGAATAAAATCAGCAATGTGACGACAGCTGCAAGCATCTGGTATTCGGCGGCTATCGGTATGGCACTTGGTTTTAATATGCATTTTATTGCTGTTGTGGCTGCATTATACGCGGTGATTGTTTCGCGATTGCCACACCTGAATCGCAAGAGCGACGATTAAGCCTACTTTTTAATTTATTTTCCGTGCGGGTGTAGCGGTTCGGTTTGATGAAAATCGCCGAAGATACCAAGTGCGACATGTGAAAAACAACCTACATGAAAATGATGATGATCATAACCGTTCACTTCACGGCGGGTGCTTGTCGTAATTCTGTCAGATCCACGTGGAATAGGATGTGCGCAACTCTTACAACGATGGCGCGTGCCTCTTTCCGTCTGCAATGTCATTGTTGTACGCTCACCACTAATTCCGTCTACGGCATTTAGGGCTACATTGTCATCTGGGAGTACGAGCCCAATATCTGCAAGCCGTTGTCTGTTTTTATCGGCATCGGTCGCGTCTTGCTGTTTGCGTGAACTGTTACCCAGTGCTCGGTCGTATCGTTCTATTTCGAGTGGGATACCGCCATTTCGCTGATACCAATTCCTCCCTTGTCGGTATGCAGTGGTGCTTTCGGTAAAATACGCTTTCATCAAACCTGGCTCAGTGCTCGAGAGGAAGTCCTGCACGCAGCGATCATGTGATACACAAAGGTGGGGAGTGCCGTCATCTGGAAGAGTCTTATGCATGACGAGGTGAGCAACCCAAAATGGACGCGCTTCTTTAGGAATGGAATCACCTACGAGAATCATTGATTCAACTGAGCCATCTTGGTCATCTATAGTGTCGTAGCCACCGGTGGCGTGCGTATCAAGTAAGACCCCTGACGGCACGACGAAATAGCCAAAATTTCCTATATCATTTGGAAATTCTGACGGCACAAACTCTTGTTCGCCCGCACGGTTTACGACACGATCCCAATGATCTGCGTATGCTTCTGTTGTATTGATTATTTTCATCGGTGAATAATTAAAAGAATATTATAACATAAATTAATAATATTACTAATCATATCTATGACGAAAGTTTCAAGAATTAGTTTTTCGTAAAATATTCTCCATAGCCTTGCCCTTGGCGAGTTCGTCGATGAGTTTATCTAAATAACGAATTTCTTGCATGAGTGGCTCGGTAATTTCCTCGACGCGTACACCACAAATTACGCCGGTAATCAGCTTTCGATTGGGATTGAGGGCAGGGGCTTGAGCAAAAAATGTTTCAAAGGTGGTTTCTTGTTGAATTTGCTCCTGAAGCTGAGATGCATCATAGCCCGTGAGCCAAGAAATAATCTGATCTACATCTGCTTTGGTGTGGCCTTTACGTTCGGCCTTCGCCACATATAGCGGGTAGACGCTAGCAAAAGACATTTTAAATATACGCTGATTTTTATCCATTATTTTTTCTTCTCGGCATTTAATATGCAGGCAGTTTGCACGAGCTTTTCGAGCGCCGGTTTATTGATTGCGTAGCCTTCCCGAAACTCAATCGCGCGCTCAGTTGCGCTATCTAGTCGTGCGTTGAATTGATGTTCCGTATCTGCGAGTAGTGCTCCTTTTGAAAATACGAGTTTTGCATCGTTTTTGAAAATCTCGAGGCGGCAGACAATTCCATTGCTACTCCATACTGCGAGCCCTTCAGGACGGGATTTCATACGCCATTTCACTTCTTCATAAACTGAATCGTCTGCACTTAAGATAATTTGCCTTAGCTGAGTGAGAAGTTCGCCCTTCCAGTCGGAATGTAGACGAACGATAGCAGTAACGTCTGGATTATTTCGCTCATTCATGACAGATATTATATCGGAGGGTTGAAGGGCATGCAGTAAATAATTTGATTTTTTGAAACCATAAGAATTATGCTTAAGGGATACATAACGTAAAGGATCGATATGGCACGAGCTACAGCAAAAAAGAATGACCGCACTCCATATGCGTGGGCGATTTTAAGAATAATCATCGGGCTTATATTTTTGTGGGCGTTTTTTGACAAGATGATAGGACTTGGATACGCGACGTGCAGAACAGTAGACCCACAAACCAAAGAAGAAACAGTAAAAGTACTGTGTGAGAAGTCTGCAGTTAAAGGTGGGTCACCGACCACCGGCTTCTTAAAATTTGCTGCAAAAGGACCGATGCAAAGTTTTTATAATGACCTTGCGGGCAACAAATTCATAGATGTCTTGTTTATGGCAGGCCTTGGCTTGATAGGTGGTGCGCTTGTTTTGGGAATTGGTATGAAAATTGCGACAGCTTCTGGCATGTTACTCCTGCTAATGATGTGGTCTGCGGTACTGCCAGGTGAAAATAACCCATTGATTGATGATCATATTGTGTACATTGCCGCACTTCTTGGTATAAAGTGGGCAGATAGTTCGCAAGTTTGGGGACTAGGGAGCTGGTGGAAAAAACAAGCGATTGTTAAAAAATATTCAGTTCTTAGTTAATAGGCGCTTTTAAAACTTGGAATTCTAATAATCATCGGGGAATGTACCCTGTGAAAATTTACAAATAAGCTAATAAGTGTTACAATGTTGTTAATGACAAGCCCAGAACACTTTACTTCTCATGCTGATATGCGCGTTGAGCATCCTCTTGCAGATAGAAGAGCACAATTGCTTCAGCCGTATATTCGATTCGGTTTTCATGCAGAACTAGAGCTATATGATGCGATGAGACAGGACCCACTGGTTGGCTTGGGTTATCACTCCTTACGAGATACAGTGCACGCACTCAAACGCCGCACCACTGCGAGCCCTGAAGAAAGTACATACCACGCGAAAATTGTCGATAGCGCAACATCGGTAGATGAAGGGCTTTTCCATCTTGGTCTTAGACGAACACTCAACACGGAAATTAATAAATTTATCCGTTAGACTGTTTATTTAGCGACGAACTTAAGTAATCATTAATATGAAGTCAAAATAAATTTGACCAAAATAATTAAGAAATTAAACAAATAGTTTTTCACGTAAAGAGAAAAAATGCTCGAAAATATCAGCGAACTCTTGAAATGAATAAAGCACTAAATGACGGTTCGTGGTTTAAGTCAATCCGCAAGCAGTTTAATCAGCGCTATAACTCGGGATTATCTACTTAGATATGCAGACAAAGATAGCCATATGTATATGTGATCTGAATCGATTGACATCAATTAGGTTATGGTCCTGCAACTTAATGAAAGATTAGTTCAGAAGTATATGAGAAGATAAGTCTATGTAAAGTTTGTGCTGGTTATACTTACTTCTATCGATGTTGTATTATTGAAAAGATAATTAGATAGATTAATCTCATGGCAGAAAATTTAGCACCTGGCTCAGCCGATACTGCAGACCAACAAATAGGAGAAAGTTGGCAATCTGTAGCGGATCAAATGCATGACTGGCATCCTGATTTGCAAGCGCATGCTGAACGGCATTTGATAGAGCATGGAATTTCTCCGAAACAAGAGTCAGCCCAACAATTTAACAGTGGCGCTCAAGGACAAAGTGAAAAAGATAAAGCGATTGATGCACACAATGAATTTAATAATATTATTACCGGGCTCGTAGTGCTCGGTAGGCGCCTTGATCTTGGAAATGATGTAAGAGGAGCCGATAGCATAAATACAGAATTCATCGATAAACATGTCGGTAAGCTTTATTCGACTATTCGAGATGCGGCAACATTACCAATACCCGAAGACTGGGAACATGTATATGGTGGTAATAAACTGAAGTTAGCCGGCGTATTTGCTGATCTCGCGCGTTCATACAAATTAGCGTTACGAAAGGGCTTTTACACTTCTTACACATCTCGGAGACTTACAGCGTATGATCCTGTAAGTAGGCGTGTCCCTAATTCAAATGACACGAGACGCATCCCAGTTCCTATATTAGAAAGTGAGTATGAATTATTAAAAGATGCTCCTGAAGAAGAAAGACTCTCTGCGATAGCAGAAATGCTCGATCATTCTAGGTACCGGAAAGATCTCGATGCTGATAAAAATTTGCTAGAAGCTCAAAATGAAGAACAAGATGTCACTATACAGCTATTGGAAACGTTGCCTGCTGACTATAGGAGAGATTTATTATGCGCCGATGCTGTTAGTCATTTTCTACATCGTCGAATCAATAGACCTGATCTAGCAGCAAGAAGCCTTGAATTAATATCTGTTCCAGAACTAAGAGAAGCCTTATCAGTTTTCTTATCTGATCTCGACGAGAGTAGTCCTGAAAAAATTGTTGCAAAAGTTAGTGAATCTAGTATGGATGAGCTCGAACGGGTAACAGAGATGACGGGTCTTTTTTATGGAAGAACTGAAGAGATAATGGAGCAAGCTAAATTGATTGAACCTCAGGCTGCCGTTGTTATCAACATGCAAACTGATAAACTTATTAACTTTTTATTTGAAACTTTCCGAATGTTACCAGCTTATGAAGCAGGTTCGTCTAGCATACGATTTATGCACCAATGGGAGCGCATTCATGACGAGGTACAGTTAGGGCTGCACGCTGAAAATGATTTAATCCGAGAAAGACCTATCTATGGAGCGCTTGTTGTAGGGGATAAGGAGAAAAATGTTGGCCCGGACCCTGAGACATATGGAAGCTGTGTTGTCGAAATTAAGCCCGAAATAGCACGACAACGTACAACATTTACATATGGTGATTCATTAAATTCAAGGAGACTTTCTGCAAGTGCTTATGAAGCTAAGCCTGTAGATTTCGAGACTGCACTTGCTGAAAAAATTATTTTCGACGAGCTGCATCCTAATCCTTCACTTAAGGATGATCTAAGAGAACCGTATGTTGAAGCTCAGATATTAGGAGGTGTTGGTTTAGAGGACATTGCTTCAATATCATTTCCTTATGAAGACGTAGTATCTTTCAAGCAAAGTGAAGCACGATTTCGTGTTTTACGTGCGTTCGTAGAAGATTTCCCGTCAATAAAATGCAAAGTACTAATAAAGTCAGATGTATATGATGAATTGTCCGAAGAAGCACGTGCGTCCTTTTCAGGAATTGGTATTGAACTGGTTGAAATTTGAATAATCGTATTTATAAATATATATAAAACCGAGATTAATCTAATTAATATAATATGCATCTACGTTACAAAAATAGTCGCTTCTATGTACTAAGTGCAGTAGTTACTAGTGTTGCCTTCAGTGTGTTCGTTGCATAAAGTATCTAATAGAATGTGCGCGATCATGGGTTGTGCTAAAAAGCTACTAAAGCCAGACGTTAGAACACTGAAATTAATGATGTGGTAAAAACAACAACATCCGAATTACGTCCGTAGCAGTATTATGCGTATTGTAAATAAGGAATACAAAAATGGATATTGAAGTAACAACGAAAAAACGTCGAGTAAGTGTTAAACGTATTGTCATACCAGTAGCAGTCGTTCTGATCGTATCGGGACTTGCTTTTGGAGCGTACCGAATGTATAAGGACGAGCAAGCAATTACGCGGATAAATAACGATTTATATGCGGTGAGAAAAGATTTCTACGATGGAAATTATTATGGTAAAGATAATTTTTATAGCTTATCTGAACTGGTGCAAGAAAACTGGAAACCGACGTATTCACTCGTAAGCCAGACTGTCGAAAAGAAGAGTGTGCTCGATCAAAACGCAACCTATGAGAAACAGT
>OEIV010000381.1_pt1 | contig 24887 bp, 24 predicted proteins | sample 1539231 | NCBI WGS metagenome assembly OEIV01 (sample SAMN03794762, study PRJEB22550) | activated sludge metagenome | feature: wastewater treatment plant; material: activated sludge; isolation source: Wastewater treatment plant of a petroleum refinery complex | place: Argentina: Buenos Aires ... | reverse complement strand
TATGGATAACATTAAAAAACTTGGCTTCAATAAATGGTATGAAGATAAAGTTGATTCTGATAAACTGGCCGAACTTTCAATAGCCAGAGTTATAGTTGTAAATAAAAATAGTTTTATTGTTTCAAACGGTTTTAAAGATATTTACGCAGAATTAACCGGCAAATTTTTATTTAATTCTGATTCAGTGATAGATTTTCCAACGGTGGGTGACTGGGTTTATGTGCAATTATTTGATGATGATTCATTAGCAATAATTCACGAAATCTTTCCAAGAAAATCTCTATTAAAGAGAAAGACTCCCGGCAAAAAAATCGAGTATCAACTAATCGCAGCAAACATTGATACCGCAATTATAGTACAATCATTGGATAATAATTTCAACTTAAGAAGACTAGAACGTTACCTTGTTATGATTAATGAAAGTAATATTTCGCCAATAATATTCTTAAGCAAAAGCGATCTTATTAGTCCAGATGAAATTGAAAGTAAGAAAAATGATATTTATAAAATAATGCCGGACATTAAAATTGCAGCATTTAGTAACAATAATTTAACAGATATAGAAAACATTAAACCACTCTTTACTCCCTTAAAAACATATTGCTTACTTGGTTCTTCCGGTGTTGGTAAAACCACATTACTAAATAATCTTATCCACCAAGATCTCTATAAAACTCAGCCAATTAGGGAGAAAGACGGAAGAGGAAAACACACCACTACACGCAGAGAACTTATTGTTCTGGAAAACGGATCCATCGTGGTAGATAATCCCGGAATGCGTGAACTTGGAATTATATCTTCTGAGTCTGGGCTTGATGATACGTTTAATGAAATTGCAGAATTGTCAGAACAATGTCGTTATAAAGATTGCACACATACGATAGAAAGCGGTTGTGCAGTTTTAAAAGCGATAGAAGACGGAACAATTTCAAATGAGCGTTATCAGAATTATAAAAAAATGTATAAGGAATCTTTGTATAACGAAATGTCGTATGTGGAAAAGAGACAAAAGGATAAAAAGTTTGGCAAATTTATTCACTCGTATATGAAAAACAAAAAAGATAAACAATAACACCGCCCTTTTCTATTAAATCTATTAATGTATGTTTATTACAAACATTTTGTTTTAAGAATTAGGCTGGGAACAACTTAGATGAATATTGTCTTAGTACACGGATTTATTAGCACTGGTAAAATATTTTTTTATATTAAAAAGAAACTCGAAGCACAAGGTCATAAATGTTTTGCACCAACATTAAAACCAATCGATGCAAAGTATGGGATAGAAGATCTAGCAATAAAACTTAAAGACTACATAAATAATAATCTTGAAACTGGTTCTAAATTTGCTCTCATTGGTTTTAGCCTAGGTGCTATAGTCTGCAGGTATTATCTACAAGAGCTTTCTGGAGTAGATCGAGTAAATAAGTTAATCACAATTTCTGCACCACATTACGGTAGTTATCTTTCCTACATATATCCCGGCAAAGGAATGAAGCAATTGCGCCCAAATAGTGATTTCTTAAAAAATTTAAAAACCAAAGAGTTTCTATTGAAAAGTATAAATTCGTTTTCATATAGAACTCCCTTAGATTTAATGATTATTCCAAATAGCAGTTCTATTTGGAATATAGCGACAAACAAAAAGTTCATTTCGCCTATGCATTCATCAATGTTGATAAACAGTACATTAATAAAGGAAATACTAAAAGAGTTATAATTATATGTTAGATAAAAAACAGATTACACGAGATTACAAACAGCAAAAGCAACCTGCCGGAGTTTATGCAGTGCATAACAAAATTGATAACAAAATGTATATCGGGACAAGTAAAAACCTGCCAGCTGTTATAAGAAGATTTGAATTTACATTACAGATGGAAAGTTTTCCTTACCAGGAATTAATTGACGATTACAAAAAACTCGGCAAAGAAAATTTTGAAGTAAAAATTCTTGATGAGCTTGAATTAAAAAACGAAACCGATAAAGAAATTGCGGCCGAACTAAATGAACTTGAAGAATTGTGGATAGAGAAATTAAAGGTTGATGGGGTGAGTTTTTATAATAAAAAATAGCTGAACACAATCAACTCATGGCACTGCAAATCAATATTTTTCTTGCTACTAAAAAAACCACTTCATATCTTCAACATACATCCAATACACATTTCTAAACTTTGTTTCCGCGGATGAGAATAACTAATTAACTATTTCATTTATTAAGGAGGCTGTTTATGAGATCTGCAAAACTATTTTTCATTTTTGCAGGGGTTCTGTTTGTTTATGCTCAGTTATCATTTGCTCAGGATGCACCTAAGGATCAATTGTTCATCGTTAGAGAAGAAGTTGCAAAAGTTGATATGTGGGATAAATATGAATCAACTTCTAAACAATGGGTTGAGATGATGACCGAAGGCGGACTTAATCTTCCCTATGTCAGAGCATCACAGCAAGATGATGCACATTACCTATATCTTATTCCGATTAATAGCTATGCGGATATAGATAAGTTTCAGGGAATTTTTGGTTCGGCTGTAGAAAAAGCAGGAAAAGACAAGTGGGCAAAGTTTCTTGTGGAAAATGAAAGCAGTATAGTAACTCATAAAGATTATGTAGTTAGATGGTCTGCTGATTATTCTTATGTTCCTCAAAAACCTCGACTAACAAGGGATGAATCACCATTTATTCACTGGATGTATTTTCATTATAAGTTAGAAAAGCGCAAAGAAGTAATGGAAGTACTTAAAGAATGGAAGAAACTCTACGAAAACAAAAATATCAACAACGGTTATAGTATATGGCTGGTGGAGATGGGGCTTGATAATGACATGATTGTTTTAACGGAGTACTTTAAAGATGGTGCAGATTTTTATACAGCGCAAAAAGAAGATAACGCTCTAATGGAAGCTGAAGCAATGGCTCTTTGGAATAAAATGGCTCCGCTTTTAGTGGATGTCAAAAATAAATACGGTAACAGAAGACCGGACTTAAGTTACATAAAAAAGTAGCAATTAGATTTTGTTCACCAGCCGATATAAATAATATTTGTATCGGCTTTTTTGTTTGATGATATTTCGATTAATAAACAAAAACAATTTTGGAAATCAAAATGCCAACAAAAGATCCGCGTATAGATTTATATATTTATAATGCTGCAGATTTTGCAAGACCAATCTTACTTCACCTAAGAGAACTAGTACACGCCGCATGTCCTGATGTTCAGGAAACAATAAAATGGAGTTTTGCAAGTTTTGATTATAAAGGTCCGATGTGCAGTATGGCTTCGTTTAAGCAGCATTGTGCCTTTGGATTCTGGAAAGCTTCATTAATGAAAGACAAGAGTTTAGTTTCAAATGCCGAATCAGAATCTGCGATGGGACATTACGGAAAGATTACGTCCTTGAAAGATCTTCCGTCTGATAAAAAAATAATTGCGCACATTAAAGAAGCAATGATGCTTAATGAAAAAGGGATTAAGCTTCCGCCGAAGAAAATAACAGCAGCCAAAAAAGAGGTTGTGGTTCCTGATTACTTTCTAAAACAGCTACAGAAAAATAAAAAAGCATTTACAACTTTTAACAACTTCAGCCTATCACACAAAAGAGAATATGTTGAGTGGATAACTGAAGCTAAAACAGATGAAACAAAAAACCGCAGAATGAAATCTGCAATTGAATGGATATCTGAAGGCAAATCACGAAATTGGAAATACATAAAAAAATAAGAATCAGAAATGGAAAAAGAATATAAGCCTATCGCTTGCGGACTTTATGATGAGCTTGAACTGCGAGCATTAAGGAAAAAAATAATTAAGATAACTTTTCAAAATGATCAAAATGATAATGAAATAATCGAATGTACAATTGCTGATTTGTTTTCAAAAGACAAAATAGAATTTCTTAAAACAAATGATGGAAGAATCATTCGTCTTGATGATGTTTTAGAATTAGATGGAATTATTTTTAATAAAAGCTGCTAAGGAAATTATTATGAAATCTGAGCAAATAAAAAATTTATTAAACCATATGATGTGGGCAGATACTGAGGTCTGGAAAAAAATATTATCGTTTGATTCAGTACAGAACGATGAACGAATTAAAAACCTATTGTATCATTTGCATCAGGTTCAATATGCATTTTACTTTTTATGGAATGAACTGCCATTGGAAATACCAAAACCCGAGCAATTTTTAGATCTTCAATTAATCACAAAATGGGGATTTGATTATCAGCAAAAGTTGGATGAATTTCTTTTTTCACCAAAGTCTGATGAAAAAGATAGAGTAATACAAATTCCATGGTCTGTTTTTGTTGAAAGAAAAACGAAACAGAAAGTTGTTCCCGCAACACTTGAAGAAACAATGATGCAAGTGGCATCACATAGCACTTATCATCGTGGACAAATCAACACTCGTTTTAGAGAACAAGGCGGTGAGCCGGCAAGTGTAGATCTAATTGTGTGGATTTGGCTTGGTAAACCAAAAGCGGATTGGGGTAATATAATATAGATAATGTTTTGTATAATGATTTAAATGAAGTCAGAGATTCTTAAATCCAATCTATTTTTCCCTGCAAAAAAGAATTACAATTTTGATTTAAGTCTTTTATAAAGGTTTATTCTTGAGTGATTTTTATTTTTATAGAGCAACTGTGTTAATCAACTTGTTTTTACTATTCCTTTGTTCAAATCCTATAAATGCACAAAACGCCGTACCTACAGATTCTATTAAAACAGAAGAGCATCCTGTCAATTTCTTAGAACTTGGTTTAGAATATTATTCTCCTTCTCACTGGAACAGGCAAATTAAAACTATTAATATTAATGGACTGGTTGGAAAAGAATTTATACGTTCTATCGGTTTACAAATATTTGTCGGAGTTACTATTACACATGCCTGGGGAAACACAATAATGGTAAATGAATTACTGAAAGAAGCGCAATACGAAACATCAGCAATGGGAATAGGACCAGAAATTTTATTTCGTCTTCAGCCGCTTATAATTGGTAATTTTTCCTTTTCTGTTGATGCACTTGGGGGAATTATTTTATACAATAAATCTTTTCCTCCTCGCGGGGATATTTATAACTTCATGCTTCGTCTGGGCGGAACTCTTACTTTTTATATTGATAATAACTATTATGTTAATCTGGGGTTAAGACGAATGCATATTTCTAATGGACAGGGAGTCGGCTCATTCAATCCATTTTATGAAGGTACAGGTTTATCATTAAATCTTTCAAAACAATTTTAATATTCAGTAATTTCTATAATAATTATTAGCAGCATTTGTGTTGTAATATCTAAAAAGATGGAGAAGTTTAAATGAAAACAATTCTGCTTATCGCTTTGCTGTTTTTTCAACAATCTTACTCACAAAAAGCTATTGTTCCAGATTACTATCGAATGGATGAAAAGCTTTCCAAAGAATTATACAATATCATACTTGAACTTGATCTTGACAAAAACTTTGATGTTGGTGAAGATGGAATTGAACAAATCTCTTTGGCTGTAATTGATTTGAGTGGCGATCAACCAAAATTTGGCGGTGTTAATTATGATAATTTTATTTATCCTGCTTCTGTTTATAAAATGTATGTTGCTGCTGAAATTCTGAATCAAGTTTCGCAAGGGAAATATTCTTTATACGAACTTTATGTTGCAAAAGAACCAAATGTTGTGGATAAATCAAAACAGATTAATAGTGATCCGCGGCCTTTATTAAATGATGGGGATACTGTTACAATAAATTATCTTTTAGATTTAATGATAACAAGAAGTGATAACTCTGCTTCAAATTGCCTTATAGATATTGCGCAAAGAAAGAATATAGATAGTCTTCTTCATAATTATAATTGGTACGGAAGTGAAGTGACAAGAAAGTTCTTAAAGCGAAAGTTTGAAGATCCCGGATATGAGAATATAAGAGGCACAGAAACCTGCGCTTTGCACGCTGTTGATTTTATGTATAAGATTTACTCGAATACGCTGGTTAACAATTGGGTAAGTCTACAAATGAAAACTTTACTAGGAAGGCAATTGGATAAATCAAAATTGTCAACTGGATTACCTTGCGCGGCAATGTTTTATCATAAAACGGGCTGGTTTTCTTATTGGACAAATGATGTTGGTATTGTTGATGATGGCGAAGTTAAATATATAATTGCATGCTTCATTCCGCTTGAAGAAGAAGTGGCTTTACCCAAGTTTAAAGTTTTATCTGAAAAAGTTTATGCGTTAATAAAAAACAGAAACTAGTTTTTCATTGATCTTACTGTCTCAGCAATTCCATCTTGATAACTTGTTGGAGTAAAATTAAATGTCTTCTCAAACTTGGTGCTGTCAAATAAATAATCATATTCATTTTGGTATAACATTTCATAACTTTCTTTAACTACGGGAACAAAATATCCGACCATCTGAATCATCCATTTTTTTAATACCATGAATTTTGGCTCTACTCCAAATTCTTTTGCGGCAAGTTCAATAAATTCTTTCCCCGTTAAAACATTTTTATCAGTTGGTAAATGCCAGATTTGGTTATATGCCGAGGGAGTATTTCCCAAAATTGCTGTTGCTTTACCAGCATCGGGAGTATATGTCATAGAATGTTTTTTATTTGCATCGACAAACCACTGGGCAGTTTTTCCTTTTTTGAGGTTATGAAATACAGTAACAGTTGCAAAGCTTAGAGGTGTGTTCGGTCCATAAAAATCTGCCGCTCTTGCTATGATTGCGTCCAGATGTCCCTTCTCAACTTCAGTCATTATCATCTGTGCAATTAGCGCTCTAACTTCTCCTTTTTTGCTTGATGGATTTACAAGTGTATCTTCTTTCATCCAGCCTTTAACTAAACCATACGCATAAACATTATCAAAAAAAACAAGTTTGGTTTTGTGTGTTTTACAAGCCTCAATAACATTCTTCATTATTAATGGCCATTGAGTTTGCCATACATTTATTTTGTATTGAAGTCCTGCCGTTAGGTATACAACTTCTGAACCTTCAACAGCAGTAAGCACTTCATTAAAGTTTGCTAAATCAGCAATTACTAACTGGTCTGTGGGATTAACTCGTTTTGGATTGCGGCTTACAAGTCTAATCTTATCGGTGTATTGGGTTAAAGCTCCAGCTAATTCGGTACCTATTATCCCTGTTGAACCTAATATCGTTTGCATTTTAAATCTCTTAAAAGTTGTGCAGCAAATATGTGGAAGGTAGAAAAGAATTTATTTAGCCTAAATCACAAATCAGGTAAAAAGAAAACCCGGAAAATCGATTTTCCCGGGTTTGTGATTTATATCGTAAGTGAAAACAAAAGAAACTTAAAAATCTATCTGGATTGCTCCATTTGTAAAGACAACTGTACTTAAAGAATCATCGGTACGAGCATTAAAGATAAAATCGGCATCAAGATTTTTATCGGATATCGCACCAATAGTTAAGGTGCTCACATTATCGAAGTGGGCTTTATGAGTCACGTCAGCAGATCCGCCTCTCGAAACAAGTGTATAATATGCTTTAACTACATATTGAAATCCCGGTTCATTTTCACCAATGCCAAAAACACCTGCTTGATTAACGCTTATCCTAAATTCAAGGGTTGTGGATTTATATAGCGGATCGTTTGAAGAATCCAATGTAGCCTTAACAACTCTTGTATTTCCGCTTTTGCTGGTAGTAATTTTGTTAGAATACCAACTTGACCCGTTAACATTTCCTCTAACAAACCCGATAGCGCTTTTTTCATTGGTAATTGGATTAGATTCATCATTGCTTGAGCAGCCGTTAACAATTAAAAGTACTAAAGTAATAAAAGTTAAAAATTTCATGTCTGTTAATATTGTAAATGTATAGTATAAGCTAAACGATTTTACGTCAAAGAAAAAGATTAAAATCCGTGCTTAAATTCGTAAAAATTTATTGCTTTACTTTAATTCAGTTAACCAGCTTTGTGCAAACTTACGCGCTGCAGTTACTGTTTCTTTGCCAGCCCGATAATATAGCTTCCATTGGCTGTCTTTATACTCATATTCCTGTTCAGCAAATTTTAAAATTCCATCTTTGCCTTTAACTGTTTTTGCTTCAAAATTTATATCAGCAGTTTTATCTAAAAAAGTATTTATCCAATTTTTAATCATTGGTTTGGGATTGCCTGATGGATATTGTGCTTCCCATTCCGCAACTTTGTTTTTATAATCATCCATCTGCATATCGTATCCCTGCTTAATATATTCATCCATTTCCGGTTTATACATTGTTTTTTCAGGATCATCAATATCTGCTAACTGCTGTTTATACACGGTAATTATTTCATCAAACATTGCTTGCTGATCTTTTGGCATTTGTTGTTTTGATTTTTCTGTTTCTGTAATACTATTCTTATAGCTTGCCCGCGCCTCTTCCTTTAATTGAGCCGAATATTTTGGTTCCTCTGGCGGGGTTGGTTTTCTATCTTCTCTTAGCTGATTATACTTTTCAACAAATTCTTTAGTTGCTGTATACTCCTTAATATTTTTACCCATTGATTCAATTACAGATATTCTATCCCCAACAGCCAGGTTTTTTAACATCTTTACATTAGGAATGTAATACGATGGCCCAGTTACACTATAAAATATATTACTCTTTGCTGTTTCTTCATTTACATTAAATTGCTGCAAAAGATTTTTAAGCTTGTCATCTATAATTTTATTAGCAGTAAATCCAAGAATAAAAATAAAGACTGGCAGAAAGAAAAATAATTTTTTCATAAAGCACTCCGCTAATTAATTGAAAATAATCGGTAGTTAAAAATTGATACTATTTTTGTAATTAACAACCGTGACTGAAGTAATAAAATTTGATAATCAATTGTTGTTTGAATACCAATAATACAATGGCTGATAAGATAGCGGCATTATAAACTTTTACTTTAAATTCTATTTTCTCTATTTTCAACACAGAAATATTTATCGTATAACTATTGATTCTACATCTAAAACTTTCTGATGTAAAATTGAAAGGAAAGACCCGTGAGTTTTGATTCAGTTAATCTAATAAGAAAACTTCTTGATCTTGGTCTTACTGAAAGGGAAGCTAAACTCTACTTAACATTACTCGAAAAAAAAACCTTCACCGCTTTAGAACTGCAGCAAATTGCAAAAATTCCGAGAACAAAAATTTACGAAGTACTGCAGAAAATGATGGATCGCGGTATTTGTACACAAAGAAGTCTTGGAAAGAAAAAAATATATGAGGCTGTTGAGCCTGCTGTTGCTTTTGAAAGAATAATAAAAAAATCTGAAGCGGAGTTTTTAGAAAGCATAGAAAATAAAAAGGAGATTGTCGGAGGTCTTGTAAAAACACTTATACCTATCTATGACGAGAATAAAGAAAATTTTAATCCCTTAGAGTTTATCGAGATATTTAAGAGTAAAGACCAGATACAGAAAAAATATATTCAGATGTTGCAGAACACTACAAAGGAACTGTTAACGTTTAACAAAGGGCCATACGTTTGCGATAATCCCGGTAGATTAGATGAGCAGCAAACGCACGAAGCTGATTTACTAAAACGCGGTGGTGTTTGCAGAAATATTTATGAATTACACGAACTTGTTAAACACGAATGGCTTATGGATTACATAAAGGAACAGGTAAATCATGGGCAGGAAGCGAAGGTTATAGATTATCTTCCCATTAAAATGATTATATCCGACTCTGAAATTGTCTCGTTTCCGCTTCCGCAAACAATTGGTCATTCAACTGATATTACTCTTGTTTTTATAAAGCATAATCAACTCGCAACCGCAAGTAAAATGCTTTTTAATTATTTGTGGGATCAAGCGAGGGATTTTAAAGAAGTGCTTAATGAAATTAATCTAACATCGTTCGCTAATAATTGATTTTTGCTTTAAGAGTTCTTAAAGGTTTATAACTAATCTAAATTAAATTTAATAACATACTTTGTAGTAGTTAGAATGAAAAAAACAGATAATAAAATCCGCTGCCCCTGGCCGGCAAATGATTCTTTATATATAAAATACCACGACAAGGAATGGGGAGTGCCGATCCACAATGACAGGAAACTTTTTGAGTTTTTATTGCTTGAAGGATTTCAAGCAGGATTAAGTTGGCGGACAATACTCTACAAAAGACAAAACTTTCGTAAGGCCTTTGATAATTTTGATTTTAACAAAGTTGCAAAGTATGACAAAAGAAAAATAAACTCTTTAATGAAAGACGCCGGAATAATTAGAAATAAACTTAAGATTGAAAGCTCGGTTAAAAATGCAAAAGCCTTCATCGCGGTAAGAAAAGAGTTTGGAACTTTTGATAAATATATTTGGGGCTTTGTTAATGGAAAGCCAATTAAGAATAAATTCAAATCCCTAAAAGAACTTCCTGCTAGAACAGAACTATCCGATCTGATAAGTAAAGATTTGAAAATGCGAGGTTTCAATTTTGTCGGATCAACAATCATATACGCACATATGCAGGCTACGGGAATGGTTAATGATCATCTAACAATCTGTTTCAGATATAAAGAATCATAAATCGGGTATCAAATAATAATTCTGATATTTAATTGACTTAGAGTTAAATTATTTTCATATTAAAATCAGAATTGAGCAATTGTCCTTAAATCTTACAAACTATTTCTTAACTAATTAAGAGGTGCATTATGAAGTTGTTTACATTTCTTTTTACTCTCTTACTTGTTTCGTTTACGCTTGCACAAAGTCAGCCAAGAATTAATTATCACAACCTAACTATTGAGGCAGAACAAAATGGCCAACTCATCTTTGAAGCAAGAAAACTTGCTGAAAAAATGGGCTTGCCTCATACTATTTATACTGCTGAAGGAGTTTTTATTGAAGCAAGAGGAATTGAAAATGAAAGAGTTGTTTATGCAATTGTTAATAATATTAGTGATGCAATAAACAGCGGAAGTGTTGGTTTTTGGGAAGATGTTCAAACAACATACGACCTAAGCAAAGCACGTGTTCATTACTCGAATCAACAAACTCAAAATCCGACTTTAGGCTATCCTGAAATTAGAAATACTGAAGCAATTACTTACTTAATGGTTGTTGAATCTACTAATGATAAAGTGATGCTGTTTAATCCTGCAAACGGAGATCTTGTTGATGCCGACTTTATTGTTGATGCTGCAAGTTTTAATACACCAATAGAAGCTTTACTATCACCATCGCTAACTGTGTTAACCTCAAACCAGATTGGTGATAATGTTGTTATTCACGATACTAATGGTGTTTTCAATTCAGTTTTTTATGGAGGAAATACAGCCGTTTTAGATAATATTAGAGGTACAGCATTTACACCGGGATTTAATTCGCTGCTTGTAACTGTTGGCGGCGGTGCAAATACAGATGCAGTTGCGCAATTCGATCCTTCTGGCAGCTATGTAGGAAACTTTATCGCAAACGGAGCTGGTGGTTTATTGAGTCCGTTTGATATTGTTTTTAGAACAAACGATTGTCTTGTTGCGGGTATAAACAGCGATGCTGTACACAGATATGATCTAACAGGTAGTTCGCTTGGCATTTTTGCTTCAGGCATTTCCTTTCCTGAACAAATAGAATTTTTACCAAATGGTAATGTGCTCGTTGTTAATTTTTCAACACCGAACTCTGGAGTTATTGTTTATGATTCTCTTGGTACACAGTTAAGCGTATTTGCAGGAGTAACTGGAAATCGTGGAGTTTATGCCCTTGGTAACGGAAACATTCTTACAACAAACGGTGCTGGTGTGCACGAAATTGATGGAACCACTGGCGCTTTAGTTAGAACAATTGTTGCTGGGGTTAGCGGCAGATTTATTTCTCCGGTTGATTTTACAATTATTCCCGTCGAGCTAACCTCTTTTGTTGGATCAAATGTTAATGGTGCCGTTGTTCTTAACTGGAATACTGCTACCGAAACAAATAATTCAGGATTTGAAATACAGAGAAGTTCTGATAGAATTAATTTTTCTAATATTGCTTTCGTTCCTGGATTTGGAACAACAACAGAACCAAGAGGTTACTCATATACTGATAACTCGGTAAACAATGGAACATATTATTACAGACTAAGACAAGTTGATTTCAACGGTGCGTTTGCATATTCTGATATCATTCAAGTTGATGTTGCAGCACCAACCATATTTGCTTTAGATCAAAACTATCCAAACCCATTCAATCCATCTACTGTTATTAGTTACAGCATTCCGCAAAATTCTTTTGTAACACTAAAAGTATATGATATTATTGGAAATGAAGTTGCCACACTTGTTAATCAAACTCAATCTGCTGGAAAGTATGATGTCAGATTTGATGCAAGCAATTTAAGCAATGGTGTTTATTTGTATTCGATTAAAACTGATAACTTTACTTCTACTAAGAAGATGATACTCATGAAATAATGTTCGTTTTAATTCTATTTAACTTAAAAGCCATCCCTTGTGATGGCTTTTTTAATAAGAAAAGTGCGGAACTTTCAAGCCTGGTAAAATGTTTTGAAATTAAATAAAAGGAGTAAATTATGAGAAGTCTAGTTACTATTCTAGCAATTGTCTTGTTAACAATTTTATCTGCTTTCCCTCAAAATCAATCCCTTGTTTATTTCAATAATTTTGATTCTACGTCAGCAGGCTGGGAAGGACAAAATCTTGGTTCTCCTTCTTCTCCATCAAACTGGAGATTAGTAGATTCAATTTCTTACAGCCAGCCCTATTCTTTTGTCAGCAACGACCCTCTAACCTATCTGTATACAGAAGGAACATTTGATGCGCTTATCTCGCCCCAAATTTCTCTGCCGCTAGTTACGGAAGGATTAAAATTAGAATTTAGATTTATTGCCAATCTTGGCTTTAATGGATTTATTGATTCTTCTGATTACTGGTATATAGAAATCTCTGAAGATGATGGCCAGTCCTGGGAATTATTTTCAGAAAATAGACAGCTAAATTCTGGTGGTCTCTGGTTAAAATATCCCGATTATTATAGTAGCACACAAGATGGAGATTTAACTCAATACGCTGGCTCAACATTAAGATTTAGGTTTGTGCTCAAAGATATACCTGATGGATTAGTTGGTCCCGGTTTATTTATTGATGACTTTACTATTGTATCTTTAAATTGCAGTCCTGATCAATACGAACCAAACGACTCCACAGCAACAGCATATAATATCAGTTATGGTGATTCAATCTTTTCCGAAATATGTCCTACAAATGATAATGATATCTTTTCATTTACAGCACAGCAAGGTGATTTTGTAAGAGTTTATCAACTTGTGAGCTCAATTCCTCGAGCAACAATTTATATTTTTGATCAGAATATGAATGTGGTGTTTAATAATCTATATTTTGATGATATGAGATTCTTTGCTCAATCAACGGGCACATATTATATCTGGGTTACACGCGGAATATTTCAGCAGTTTGCAACACAATATAACTTTGGTATAGAATTGCTTTCTCCTAATCCGGATGTCTTATCTGTAATAGATGTGCCAGATGATCAAGGCTTACAGGTTAGGGTTGTGTGGAAGGCTTCTTACTATGATCCCCCAACTGGCAACAATAATCCAACTGGCTTTTATGCATTGTGGAGACAGGTTGATAGTGGGGGTGATCTTGCAATAATTAATATGAGCTCATTGAGCATTTCAGATTTTTCAAATTTAGAATTTGTTAACAACTCTGTTTTTGAATTGGATAATATCTTATGGGATTTTGTTGCTCAAATTCCTGCGGTATCAGATCGGCCTTTTGTTGATTACTCTTATGTTGCAACAACCCTGTATGATAATCAGCAAACTACATTTATGATTTCTGCGGTACCAAAGCCTGGTTACCAGATACCAACTTTGTGGGGTGCACCAAAATCAGGAATTTCAATGGATAACATGATGCCTGAATTTTTGTCTTTTGGAATTGTTCCCGGACAAAACGAAATAACTTTAAATTGGAATGTTGATAGAATAATTCACAATGATTTGATGGGCTTTAAAATTTATCGTCATAATAATTCAGGATTTGTTCCTGCTGAAACTAATTTAATGACTACACTAATTAATCAGCATTCTTCGTTTACCGATAATTCTGTGCAAGCCGGACAAAACTATTTTTATATGATTGAAGCAGTTGATGATGCAGGAAACTCCGGATGGACCACAGAACTCTCAACATCAATTACAAGTATTAAAAACGAAGCGGTGTTACCAACTGTATTTGCTTTGGAACAGAATTATCCAAACCCATTCAATCCATCTACAATGATAAGTTACAGTATTCCGCAAAGTTCATTTGTAACATTAAAAGTTTATGATATTCTTGGAAATGAAATTACAACACTTGTAAACGAAACAAGATCGGCAGGCAAGTATGAAGTAAGATTTGATGCATCAGAATTGAGCAATGGTGTTTACTTCTACACAGTTAATACGGATAACTTTACTTCTACTAAGAAGATGTTGTTGATGAAATAACATCAAGAAACATTTTTCTATAATCATTTATGGCACGAAACATCGTGCCTTTTTTATTCCAAAAATCTGATTGCACATTACCAGCTCATAACATCACAACATCAAAATAAGTTTCCAAATAAAAAAAAATTTTTGTGGGAACTTTCTTGACCATTCTTTTCGTTTTACCCATAGATCTTGATCTGTGTAATAACAACTAATCAACTATAATTAAAAGGAGACGCTATGAAAACTGTTAAATTTCTTTGGCTTGGACTTTTCTTGTTTTTCTCTTCTTCAATTTTTGCTCAGGAAACTTTAAATGGATCACGAACCCTATCTCTGTCTGATGGAAAATCTCTTCCTGCGATTGAAAAAGATGGTTCATCTTTATTTTTTGATAATTTTAATGGTGATAATTCAGTTACCGGTTTACAGGGACGCGGTTACACTGTGTTAAATGTTGATGGCGGAGGTACAACAGATCCGTGGTTTCAACCATCAGGTACTCAGTTTCCTGCTTATGAAGGACCAACTACCGGGTATGTTGCAGCAAACTTCAATGGTGCTAATGGTTTTCTGATTGATCAGTGGTTAATTTCTCCACAGATTACTGTAACTGCCGGAGATACATTAAGCTTCTGGCATCGATCTATTGATAACAATCCTTATGATGATTCTATTTATGTAAGACTTTCTACAACAGCCGGAATCACTCCGGGTTCTTTTGATATTACCTGGGGAAGATACCTTGTAAGTGAAACAGGCTGGGCAAGATGGACTGGTGTTATGCCTGTAACTGGTACGGTTAGATTCGCTATTCAATATTACCACACCAATGGCGGACCAAACGGAACCTATTCAAATTTCTTTGGTTTAGATTTGCTTGAAGTTATATCAGCTTCAGCACCAACAACTGCAAGAGTACAGGTTATTCATAATTCAGCTGATGTTTTAGCTGGGAGTGTTGATGTTTATGTTAATGGTGCTTTAGCAATTCCAGATTTTGCTTTCAGAACAGCAACTCCGTTTATTGATCTTCCTGCAGGCGTTACATTAAACATAGGTGTTGCACCCGGTAACAGTACTTCTGTAAACGATACATTAAAGAATTTTCCGGTTGTGTTAACTGCTGGTGAAAAATATGTAGTATTTGCAAATGGTGTTTTAACTGGTGGTTATGCGCCAAATCCTGACAGCAGAAACACTGCCTTCACTTTGTTTGTAAAACCAATGGCACAAGAAGTTGGTACCGGATCTGGTGTTGATTTATTTGTATTACATGGTTCTACCGATGCTCCAACTGTTGATGTAAAAGTTAGAGAGCTTGGCAGCGCAACAATAGTTGATAACGCTGCTTATGGCGATATTACTCCTTATTTAACAGCACCGGCTCAAAATATTACTTTAGATTTATATCTTGGAAACGGAGTTAATTATGTTGCTTCATTCACAGCACCTTTAACAGGTCTAGGTGGCGGATCAGCAGCAGTATTTGCATCCGGATTTTTAGATCCAACAGCTAATCAGAACGGTGCGGCATTTGGTCTATTTGCAGCTTTGGCCAATGGAACTGTAGTTCAATTACCTGCAGCCACTGCTCCAAATGCAAGAGTTCAGGTTATCCACAACTCAGCAGATGTATTAGCCGGAAGTGTTGATGTTTATGTTAATGGTGCATTAGCAATTCCAGATTTTGCTTTCAGAACAGCAACTCCGTTTATTAATCTTCCAGCAGGCGTAACTTTAAACATTGGTGTTGCCCCGGGTAACAGTACATCAGTAAACGATACATTGGCAAACTTTCCTGTAATACTTTCTGCAGATGAAAAATATGTTGTGATTGCAAATGGATTACTAACGGGTGGATATTTACCAAATCCTGATGGAAGAAATACTGCCTTTACACTTTTTGTAAAAACAATGGCAAGAGAAACAGGAACAGGCAGTGGTGTTGATTTATTTGTATTACATGGTTCTACAGATGCACCAACTGTGGATGTAAAGGCAAGAGAAGCCGGTAACCTTGTTTTAGTTAACGATGCAGCTTATAGTGATATTACCCCTTACTTTACGGTACCTGCAGGAAACTATACATTAGATTTATATCTTGCCGATGGAACGACTTTAGTTGGATCATTCATTGCTCCTTTAGCAGGATTGGGCGGTGGGGCAGCTGCCGTTTTTGCTTCGGGATTTTTGAACCCATCAGGTAATCAAAATGGCGCAGCATTTGGATTGTATGCGGCACTTGCAAATGGAACCGTAATATCATTATCCCCGGGTGTTGTGCCGGTTGAGCTAAGTTCATTTACGGCAAACATAAGTGGAACTGATGTTACCCTTAATTGGTCAACTGCAACAGAAACAAATAATAATGGATTTGAAGTACAAAGAAAATTAGAAAATGATTTTGTTACTATTGGGTTTGTTAGAGGAAATGGCACAACAACAGAAATTCAGAATTATTCATTTACTGACTCTAAACTATCTGTAGGAAATTACTCATACAGATTAAAGCAAGTAGATTTTGATGGTTCATTTGAATATTCTAATGTTGTTAATGTTGATTTAACTGCACCAACTGTCTTTGCTTTAGAGCAGAATTATCCAAACCCATTCAATCCGTCAACAATGATAAGCTACAGCATTCCACAGAATTCTTTTGTAACTCTTAAGGTTTATGATATTATTGGAAATGAAGTTGCTACTCTTGTTAATCAAACTCAATCTGCTGGAAAGTATGATATCCGATTTGATGCAAGCAGTTTAAGCAACGGTGTTTATTTGTACTCGATTAAGACTGATAACTTTACTTCTACTAAGAAGATGATATTGATGAAGTAATCAGAGCCTCATCCCCATTCCCTTCTCCTAAGGAGAAGGGAATTATTATATTAAGGCACGAGCAATCGTGTCTTTTTTGTTTAATGCATTTCTGGTTGATACATTCATTAGTAATTTTGTTGTGTGAAAAAACTAAAAGGTCTCTTCGGTTTAATAAGATTTGAGCTTCCACTTGCCGCAGGTATTTGTGTTGTACTCGGACAGCTTTTTGCGCTTGGCTACTTTGCCCCGCTTCACATAACAATAACTGCTGCACTTTCTGTTTTCTTTATCTCTGCTTCAATACTCGTTTCAAACGATTACTTTGATATTGAAACAGATAAAATAAATGCACCACAAAGACCAATTCCATCCGGTCTTATTAGTCCGACACAGGCCCTTGCGCTTGCTGTATTTTTATTGATAGCCGGATTATTACTAAGCCTTAAGATAAGCATTGCGGCGCTGCTGTTTTCAATAGGCTTAACAATTATCGGATTGCTTTACAATAGAAAATTTAAAAAGCTTGGCTTACTTGGCAATCTTATGGTTAGCTTTTCAGTTGGAATGACGTTTGTGTTTGGCGGTCTTTCAGTGGGATTGCCGTTTAACAAAATCGTTTTATTCTTTGCAGTTATTGCCGCACTTGTAGATCTCGGTGAAGAGATAGCTGCCGATTCAATGGATGTTAAAGGAGATCTTCTCATCGACTCAAATTCAATTGCAATAAAACACGGAAAGGAAAAAGCGTTAAGAGTAAGCTCATTTATTTTTATCCTTGTTATACTTTTAAGTTTGATTCCGTTTTTGTTGCAGTGGTTTAACATTGTATATCTTATACCTATTGCAGTGATGGATATATTTATCGGGTATTCAACATTCCGTCTTATCAGATCAAAAAATGAAGAGGGAAGAAAGTACATTCGCTTGCTATATCTTGGTGCAACTTTTGGGTTGGTGATCTTTTTAGTAATGAGATTGATCGGAATGTAGTTAACAGTTCTTTTCTTAAATTTCCCACGACAAAAAAATAAAGGATGAATATGCAAACAGACCCGCGCTACCCGATTGGTAAATTTGATATTAAAGTAAACGTAACAAAAGAAATGCAAAGTGATTTCATCAAAGCCATTGAAGCACTTCCATCACAATTAAGAAAGGAAGTTGAAAATCTTTCTGAACAGCAATTAGACACTCCATACCGTGATGGTGGTTGGACTGTTAGACAGGTTATTCATCACTTGCCCGATAGTCATTTAAATGCGTATGTAAGATTTAAGCTTGCATTAACAGAAGATAATCCAAAAATAAAAACCTATGAAGAACATCTTTGGGCGGTATTACCCGATACATTTATGACTCCTGTTGGTGTTTCGTTAAATCTTTTAGAATCACTTCACAAAAGATGGGCAATACTGCTTCGTTCATTAACTGATGAACAATATGAAAAAACTTTTCAGCACCCGGAATGGGAAAAAATTACTTTGGGCAAAACGCTTGCTCTTTATGCCTGGCACAGCAAACATCATCTTGCACACATTACGGAACTAAAAAAGAAAATGGGCTGGTAATATTTATGAATCCGTGGAAAGGATTAAAAGGTCTCCCGCACGATATGTGGGCTTTGTTCTTTACATCGCTTATCAATCGGTCTGGAACTATGGTTATTCCTTTCCTTGCACTTTATCTTACAAAAAAAATTGGCGTTAGTCCTGCAGAAGCAGGAACAGCATTGCTTGTATATGGAGCCGCCGCATTTATTGCTGCACCGTTAACAGGAAAACTTTCCGATAAACTTGGTCCAATAAAAATAATGAAGTTTGCTTTGTATGGATCAGGAGTTTTGTTCTTTTCTTTTTCATTTATAACAAACTACAATTGGATACTTGTTACAACTTTTTTTCTTGCTGCAGTTAATGAAGCGTTTCGCCCAGCAAATCTTTCAATGATAACGGAAATAGTTACACCACCGCAGCGCAGAATGGCTTTTGCGTTAAATCGTTTGGCTATTAATGCGGGTATGAGTATTGGTCCTGTTATCGGCGGATTTTTAACTTTGATTGATTATCATTATTTATTTTATGCAAACGCTTTCGCTTCTATAGCAGCAGGAATTTATTTCAGTTCAGTTAAATGGACTTCCATATCATCAATAAAACAAGAAGCAGCAGATGAAAAAAAAACACAAGTAAAGTTTACAATCTTAAACGATAGATATTTTTTGTTCTTCCTGCTGGCTGTTATTCCTGCAAACCTGGTATTCTTTCAGCACCTTGGTGCGCTTCCGCTATACATAGTTAATGATCTTGGTTATACAACCGCAGCATTCGGTTTGTTTGGTGCTATCAATACTGTGATGATAATTTTTCTTGAAGTGCCGCTTAACAATTGGATGAATGATACACCTTACAGAAAATCATTAATAATTGGAGCGTTGCTGGCGGGAATTGGCTTTGGCGGATTTGCAATTGCAACAACTGCACTTTCGCTAGTGATAGCAATCGTAATTTTCACTTTTGGTGAAATGATATTCTTCCCCATTACTGCAGCGTACACTTCTGAGATTGCACCAGCAGATAGACGCGGCGAATATATGGGATATTACCAGATGACATTTAGCTTTGCCTTTTCTGCCGGTCCTTGGCTGGGAACTGTTGTTTATCAAAACTATGGCTCTGTAATTTTGTGGAGCGGTGCATTAGTTTTTGGTTTGATAACTGCTGCATTAATGTTTTTTGTAAAAAATAATCCTTCGGTGAAATGAAAGAAGAACTAAGCAACCTAATATTACAACTTAAGCGGGATGAAATAACAAACATCAGCACAATTGGATTTATTGAAAACAATCCGATTACTGAAGTTGTTGAGATAAATAATTCATATCTCATAAAAGGGACAAGTGATGTTGAGTGGGTTTATGTCGTTTGTAATAATGAAAACGATCTTAGATCTTTGCTAGATAAATCAGCAAACAATACTTACTTTGCTTCTGTAGAAGATTGGATGATTCCAATTATTATAGAAAATAAAAAAGCAGAGTGGATACTAGCCACAATGCGCTATTATTTGCCCAATGATGTTGAAGTTCCGGAAAGCAAAAAAGAAGTAATTCAATTAACAAAAGATCATATTGGATTTATTATTTCGCAATCCAACTACAAACAATTTTTAACTCCTGCATATGTTGAAGAAAGAATAACAAAATCTATAAGTGCTGCAATATTTAAGAGAGATAAACTTGTTGCGTGGGGTTTAACCCACGATGATGGTGCGCTTGGCTCATTACACGTACTGGATGAGTACAGAAAAAAAGGCTACGGAAAAGAAATACTTATTTCACTTATTCATCAAAACAGAAAAATTGGTAAAATGTCTTTTGCACAGATTGAGGAAAGGAACATTAATGCGGCCAGATTAGTAGAACACCTAGGATTTTTAAAAGATAGACTGGTTAGCTGGGTTAAACTAAGTTAAATAAGGCCAAAGTGAAAAAAGTTATACTAATTCTTTTTAGCACAATATTAATGTTTAATTTATTTCTACCAGACGGTTTGAATCCTTCCCAAAGAGAATCTTTGATTAGACAACTACAGTCAAATGATTATTTTGAGAGAAGTTCAGCCGTTAATGAAATTATTATCAATAAAGTTTACGAAGTTCTCCCAATTATTCAGACCGATTTTTGGGACAAAGATTTATTTGATAAAGAGAATTATCTCGAAGTAATGGTTGGGCTAAAATATAGATACACCAAAAACTTTATTTATGCTTTATATGATTCAATCGAAGGGAATGCATATAATAATATTGATTCCATTAATGCAAAACTGAATTTAACTTTGCTTTTGTTTAAACTGAACGATTTTTCAAAATTTGATTATCTATATTACAATACAAATTCACCATTTGGGAAAAGATCTAATTATAAGACTATCGACACTTGGCGGTATTTACTTGATATCCCAGAATATGAACAATTGGCTAAGTCAGCACTTTTAAGATTAATTGAAGAATCAGAATACGAAGATGATCGTACTAGAGCTCTCTCTTGGCTAGAAAATAAATATAAAGAGAAAATTACTCCCGCATTAATTGAGCTATTTCCAAGTCTTTCAAATACATATGTAAAACAGTTAATAATAAAAGATAATCTTCGTTATGGAGACTTTAATGATGTATTTAACCTACTAAAAGAAACAATATTAACAGATACAAGTGAAGAACTTAAATCTACTGCCGCTGTATATCTGTTTAAACATTTAAATGTACCGGCTCACTACTTACTAGTAAAAAAATATATTAGAGAACTACGATATCCTAAAGTATTTAATTATTTTGTTGAGGAAGGTGTTTTGGGAAAACCATATTTACCAAAGTCTTTTATAAAAACCGAGGAGATGATTGATTCGACCATCTCATATTTAGTTCAATGTAAACAATATAATTGGATTGGGAAAAAAGAATTTATTTTAAAACTCAAATCAAAATTAAGCGAAGCAAGAAAAAGTTTAATTTCTGATGATACAACAACCTGTTTTAATCACATAATATGTTTTCAAAACGAAATAAATCAAACATATAAAGATTCGCTTAATACAGATTCACGTTTTGTAAGTGTAGAGGGATTTATGTTTCTCTACTGGAATGCACAATATATTCTAGATAGGCTTACTACACCAACCCAGAAAAAGGAATAAAACAAAGCGAATAAAATTGTTCTACAAATGTTTGATAAACCTTTAGTAATTTTGTACAACAAATTAATTATTGGTTTACAAAATGGATTTAAAAGAACTACTTAGGACTCAAAGCGGAGAGATTTTAGAAAACGCATTGCAATCATTAAACTGTGCGCATCTTAAATCCTATTCAAAATCATCGCCAAGCGAAAACAAGAAAAGATTGTTAAATCTTTTAACACTTACAGAAAAATGTGTTGTGGAAAAAAGACTTCTTCCAATGAAGGAGTATGCCGCACAGATTGCTAAAGAAAGATTTGATGCAGGATTTGATTTGCACGAAGTTCATACAGCATTTAATGCGCTTGAAGAAGAAATCTGGAATCGTGTAACAAAAAATATTTCCGCAGAAAATCTTGGCGAAGCATTAGGATTGATCAGCACAGTTCTTGGAGCAGGAAAAGAAGAGCTTGCATTATCTTATGTTACTCTAGCAAGCAAAACAAGAACACAAACATTAAATCTTACAGAGCTTTTTGGCAGAAATTGAATTCTATATGATGCTGAGCCTGTCGAAGAGTGATGAGATCACTTAGCTCAGACTTCGACAAGCTCAGTCTGATACTGTTATTTCAGCACCAAGGTATCTGGTCCTGAAACTTTATTGATATGACATCTGCATTTATCTGTGCTAAACAGATATTCTCCCGCGGCAATTCTAATTCCGTCACTTGCTGAAAAGTAAATTTTTTCCGGTGTTGTGCAAGAACAAAACATTTGTGTAAATGAATCATTAAGAACGGTGTATTTACCAGCACCAAATGGATACGGATCTTGTACTACGTTTAATTCATCTCCGTCTTTATCTCTTATCGTAACATTTAAAGAATCAACCGGAACATCTAGAGTATCAACAACTGTTACCAGAAAAAATCTGTACTCCTCTGTGCAAAGGCAATCTTCATCAACAGTTGAGCAGGAAACAAGAGCAATTACTAATAAAAATATAATTATTAAAGTCTTCATATGGTTGAAATTTCTATTCAAGATTTACCAACAATAATGTAATTTATAACTAAACTTAAACTTATTTTTGTGATAAATCCATAAACTAATTTGTGATATTAAATGGCAAAAACTTGTGTGCTTTTAATTAATCTTGGAACTCCTGATAGTCCATCCGTAAAAGATGTAAGAAAATATTTATTTGAATTTCTTAACGATCCGCGGGTGATTGATATAAATCCAATAGCAAGATTTTTTCTTGTAAACTTTATTATAGTGCCATTTCGTGCGCCAAAATCTGCAAAGATTTACAAGGAATTGTGGACAGATGAAGGCTCGCCAATTATGATTTACGGTGAATCAGTAAAAGAAAAATTACTAAAAGAACTAGGAAATGATTTTGATGTTGAACTTGCAATGCGTTACAAGAACCCAAGTCTTGATGAAGTCTGTGCAAGAATGGAAAAACGTGGATATGAAAATATTATTATTCTTCCATTGTTTCCGCAATATGCTTCTGCAAGCACAGGATCTGCAATTGAAAAAGCAATGAAGTTAATAAGCAAATGGTGGGTGATTCCGGAAATAAAAATCATCTCACAGTTTTATGATGATGAAAATTATTTGAATTGTGTGATTGAGCAATCAAAAAAATATAATCTTGCTGACTATGATCACATTCTTTTTAGTTATCATGGATTGCCTGAAAGACAAGTTGATAAAGTTTATTCCGACGGAAAACCTTGCAAAGATCACAAATGTGAGGATGAAATAAACGAAGACAACAAATACTGTTACAAAGCAACTTGTTACGCAACAACAAGAATGCTTGCACAAAAATTAAATCTACCCAAAGAAAGATATACTGTTTGTTTTCAATCAAGATTAGATAAAGATTGGCTTGAACCTTTTTCTGACAAAGTAGTTGAAGAATGGGCAAAGAAAGGTGCAAAAAAATTATTGGTATTTAGTCCAGCATTTGTAGCTGATTGTCTTGAAACCACAGTTGAAATTGGAATTGAGTACCAAAAACTATTTAAAGAAAAAGGCGGAGAAAAAGTTCAGCTGGTGGAAAGTTTAAATGATCATCCGATGTGGATTGAAACTCTTAAGAAATTAGTTCTTAAAAACACTTGAGGCAAATGTGCTTGATAACACTGGTAAAAAGATAAAACATCAAACAAAAAAACAGTTAAGAAAAGTTACTCGACTTATAAAAAATAAGCCAAAAAAAATCGGACTTGATCCAGGCTCACTAGTTTATGTTGGAGATAAAGAAAAACAGCCAATTACAATTACATTGTTTGATTATAAAGCTGATCATTTTATTGAGAAGACTGTTTTAAGTATGGATGAACTGCTTGCCTACAAGCAAACAGAAACAACAAGCTGGATAAATATTGATGGTGTTCACGAAGTTGAAATTCTGGAAAAAATTGGAAAGCATTTTGACATTCATCCATTAACATTAGAAGACATACTTAATACTAATCAAAGACCAAAGTTAGACGAGTATCCGAATTATCTTTACATTGTTCTGAGAATGTTTTATTTAGATGAAAAAGATAAATCATTAAAGAATGAACAGGTAAGTTTAATCCTTACAAAAAATTTTGTAATTACTTTTCTCGAAGATGCCGGTGATGTGTTTAATCCAGTTAGGGAAAGAATTAGAAAATCAGCAGCAAGGTTAAGAGAAAATGGCACCGATTATCTTGCTTATGCACTAATCGATTCTATTGTTGATAGCTATTTTCACATACTTGAAAAAATTGGAGAGGATGTAGAAGGACTTGAAGATAATCTTGTAATTGAACCAAATAAAAACGACCTTCAAACAATTCATTTATTAAGAAGAGAAATGATTTTGCTACGCCGAGCTATATGGCCACTGCGAGAAGTTATTTCTGCAATGCAAAGAA
>OEIV010000380.1_pt1 | contig 25047 bp, 17 predicted proteins | sample 1539231 | NCBI WGS metagenome assembly OEIV01 (sample SAMN03794762, study PRJEB22550) | activated sludge metagenome | feature: wastewater treatment plant; material: activated sludge; isolation source: Wastewater treatment plant of a petroleum refinery complex | place: Argentina: Buenos Aires ... | reverse complement strand
ATTAGATGTGCGTAACAGCAGCGCTGTGTTTGCCGCTGATCTTATTGCATCCAGTATGGGGCAAAGAATTTTGTGATGAGTTTTAGATCGGTTAGTTTTTATTTGCTGATTCTTTTTATTATTACAACACTTCTAAGTCTGTTTGGAATTGTTTCACTGAGTGCGATGGATATTGCGGCTTACTCTTGTCTGTTTTGGGGTATCAGCTTTTTTTATTCGTCTTATCTAAAACAACATCACGTAGGAATTGTAATTGGCTCCGTTTTCTTCCTTACGGGAACAGTCCTGTTTGTATTTACACAATATGAAATTTTAAATTTTGGAACCGTGTTTGTCCCATCAGCACTTATTATTATTGGAACAAGTTTATTAATCGCAAACCTATTAACCAAAGTAAACAGTATTGCGGTCATATTTTCATTCTTAAGTTTATTTGCGGGAATTTGGCTGTTGATATCCCGCGGGACAGCGACTGCAGATTTATATTTTTCAGCAGTTAAAACTTTAGTAAAGAGTTACTGGATTGTAATTTTATTTTTAGGAATGATAATTTTCTTGGCTGCAAAAAATTTTAAGAAAAGAAAGGATAATCGGGGTTAGATTTCTGTTCATCATATAAAGAAGAAGAAACTTTTTTCTTTAAGTCGTTAACTTCATTGTTAAGTGTGTTGATATCAGAGCTGAATTTAAAGAATGAAAAAATAAGTAGTGCAAGTAAAACAGCGATTATCACATATGCGATTAAAAGTCCGCGAGTAGTTTTTCTTTCGCTTTCTTCAAATTGAAATTTTAAAGAATCAAAATCCTGCTCAATTGCTCTAAACATTTTTTCGGCAACACTTTTCTTTGTCAGGTCTAGTTGCTTGTTTGAATCTTCCGACTCTTCGGCAGGCTTACTTTCTGAATATTCTTCACCAACTAATTGTGCTGTGTTTTCGTAATGTGGAATCTCAGGTTCATTTAATACTTCACCAATTTCAACTTCTTCAACTTGCGGATAATCAATTTCAGATTCATCAATAAGAGTTTCAAAAGGGGATTCAATTGTTAATGATTCCTCTGCATCCGTATTAGATGTCTCAACAGATTCATAACCGGGTAGAACTACTTCGTCTAAATTAAATGTGGTTTCTTGGGGATTTAATTGATCTACTAAATTATCTTCAACAACGGGCTCTTCATTTTCAATCTCTATTGGAGGTTCAACCAACGGTTCCTGAATATTTGTGAATTCATCTACATTTGCATCAACTTCTTCTTCAACTTCAAACTTATCTTCTTCCAGGATTTTTTGTATCCTTAATTGCTCACTTAGTTTAATAAGCTTTAATGCTACGCGATCTTTAAGTTCAGCATCAGGTAATTCTAATTGAAGAGCAAGCGGTAAAAGAGAAGCAACGTTTTGAAATTTTCCTAATTCATCCCATGGAAACACATGTCCTTCATCAATAAAATCCTGTAATTCTTTGTTTTCATCAGCATCAAGACAACCAAGGGCTTTTGCCTGAAGCATGCCAATGACTTTTTGTTCATCAATCATTGGATTTCCTCTTTTGCGAGGTTTTCTTTAACACTGTTAAGAGCCACGCGTATTTTCGATTTAACTGTTAATAAAGGTATGTTAAGTTTTTTAGCAATTTCTGATTCTGTTAATCCATCATAATAAGCTAATGATAAAACGTATTGCTGTGCTTCGGTTAAACAATGAACAGCCGAATATATTTTTTCCCGGTTATTAAATGTTTTATCTAAATCATTTGAAGGAATAAGCGTAGAGATAGTTGGAATTATAAAAACATTTTCATAGTCATCATTATACTCATCAGTAATCAATGATTTTTCACGTCTGATAAAATCCAGGGCTTTGTTTCTCGAAAGATTTATCAACCAGGAATAGAGATTACCCGAATTAATATCGAACATTGAACTTTTCTGCCAGATTATTACAAAAATATCTGCAAGAATTTCTTCGGCCACTTCTTTATCAACAACAATTCGTTTAACCAAAGTGTATAAAACAGGACTGTACCTATCATATAAACTTTCTAAAGCTTTGGAATCGCGGTTAGAGATTTTTTGAAATAATTCTATATCAGCTATTTGTGTATCCACTTTTTCAATAATAATAAGTTCTAAATCATTTTACTGTTCTAAAAGTATATGTGCGAAGCCAAAAAAGCAATTATTCCATAGTATGATAATAATTATTATTACACTTATTCAATTAAAATTTCTCAAAATATTTGAAGCAGTAATAATAACTTGTTAAATTTGATGGTCAAACATTAAGGAGTGATACATTGAAAAAACTATTACTGTTCTTTTTCCTTTTCCTGGTTACTTCATTTACCTACTCACAGGTGGAAATAAGTTCCAGATTACAACAAGCTTTAAATAAAGCGAACCAGAATGATTATATAAAAGTTCTCGTTCTGCTTCGTTCTCAAGTTGATTTAGCCACTCTTGATCAACAATTATACAGCCAAAAATCTACCTTACAGCAAAGAGCTTATCAGGTTATTACTGCTCTTAAACAAAATGCTGAAAACACACAGGCTAGTTTGAAATCTTATCTAAACGAAAACTTAGAATCTGCTGCCGTATTTACTTACCAGGCATTCTGGATTTCTAACATGTTTGTGGTAGAAGCTAAACCACAAATTATTAATGAACTTATGACAAGATTAGATGTGGCCGAGATGGATCTTGATGCTTTTTTAGAGTTAGATAGACCAGAAACGGTTGAAAATTATATTGAAGGTACAGAATCCGTAGAACCCGGAGTAAAAATTATAAATGCTCACTTATTATGGGCACAAGGTATTACGGGTCAGGGAAGAATAGTAATGGGAATTGATACGGGTGTTCATCCTAATCACCCTGCATTAAATTTTAAATGGAGAGGAAACCACGTTCCCAGTAATCAAGCATGGTTTGATCCGGGTGGCGGAACCACAACCCCAAGTGACTGCGATGGACATGGAACTCACACAATGGGAACAATGAACGGCTGGTCCCCAACAACTGGCGATACCGTTGGTGTTGCTCCTGATGCTGAATGGATTGCAGCAAAAACAATTTGTTCAAGTCCTCATACATCAAATTCAATTGCTGCATTTCAATGGGCAATGGATCCTGATGGGAATCCTCTAACAATTTCCGATATGCCGGATGCTATAAGCAACAGTTGGTATGATCCAGACGTAACGAATGAATGCTCAGGAATTTATAAAACAACGCTTGATGCTGTTGAAGCTTCAGGAATAGCTGTTATATTTTCTGCCGGTAACAGCGGACCTGGAACATCAACAATCACAAAACCAAAAAATATTAATACTAATGATGTAAATGTAATGTGTACTGCTGCTATTGATGGGGCTTTATACATTGGTGGAAATACAAATCCCGTTGCAAGTTTTTCTAGCCGTGGTCCATCTCTTTGCGGAGGAACCGGATCTTTACTAATAAAGCCAGAAGTTTCAGCACCGGGCGTTAATGTTCGTTCATCTGGTTCGGCAACTGGTTATACTGTTTTAAGCGGTACATCAATGGCTTCCCCGCACGTTGCGGGTGCTGTTGCATTATTAAAACAATTTGCACCAAACTTAACAGGAAAGCAAATTCTTGAAGCATTATATAATACCGCAATTGATTTAGGAACCGCGGGAGAAGATAACAATTATGGAAGAGGATTAATTGATGTTTATGCCGCTTTCTTAAGTTTAGGGACAGCTGATTCAACAGCACCTGATCCAGTTGTAGATTTAAGCGCCGGAGATCCTACCTCTAATAGTTTAACACTTCAGTGGACTGTTCCTTATGATTCATCAATGAATGGTGTAACAGGATTTGATATTCGTTATTCAACATCACCAATAAACGATTCAACAACTTTTTATACTGCAGCACAACTTCCTTTTACAACAATACCGGATACAGCAGGCGGAATGGAATCCTACCTTGTTGAAGGATTGAGTTTTGCTACACCTTATTATTTCTCAATAAAAGCTAAAGATGTATGGGGCAACTGGTCTCCACTATCAAACAGTGCAACAGGTACAACACTGGCAGCACCACAAATATTTGTTACACCAAGCAGTTTGCATCATATACTTAATCCTATGGATGTTGTTATTGATACTATTACAGTTTCAAATATTTCTGCAAACCCATCTACCTTGGATTTTTCTGTAACTCTTGAAAACAATACATTTCCAGATGGTGTTGTAAGTGCACGATATATTGCCAAACACAATGAACTTTCAGATCTACCAGAATATTCTTTAAAGAATAATCCTCAAGAAATAAACGGTGTAAGTTTTGATGGCAGCGGCGGACCTGATTTGTTCGGTTACAAATGGAAAGACAGCAATGAACCAAATGGACCACAATATGTTTGGACCGATATAACAGCAAATCCAAATGCAGTTGCAGTAACATTTGCTAATGGTACTCTTGATGATGGATACACAAATGCTATTCCATTGGGCTTTAATGTTAAGTTTTATGGTACTGAATATTCAAATGTTTATTTGAGTACAAATGGATTTCTAAGTTTTACAGCCCTAACTAATGCAACCTATACAAATGCACAAATTCCTGCTGTTGGTATTCCGGAAAATATGATTGCTATGTTCTGGGATGACTTAGATGGAAGAACTCAGGGTACAGTTCATAGATTACAAGATGGAAATAAATTTTATATTCAGTTTACAAACTGGCAGAAATATAATGCTACGGGTTCTCTCACATTCCAAGTTGTGATTAATCAAAACGGAAAAATTGTTGTATACTATAACAATATGAATGCAACACTTAATTCCGCAACAGTTGGGATTGAAAATGCTGCGGGTAATGATGGATTGCAAGTAGCTTATAATGCAAATTACATTGCTAACAATTTAGCATTGGAATTTGCATCAGAACCAGATTGGTTATCAAACAACCTAAGCAGCGGTACATTATTTAACGGTAACTCTGTTGATGTTGAATTAACTTTCCATGCAGAAGATTACCCGGTTGGAAGCTACGCAATGGATTTAGTTGTTGCAAGTAATGATCCTGTTACCTCTACTGTAACAGTTCCAGTTACAATGGAAATCTCAATAATCCCGGTTGAACTAACTTCTTTCGTTGCTAACAATGATAGAAATAATGTTACTCTCAACTGGTCAACAGCAACAGAAACAAATAACAGCGGATTCCAGGTTGAAAGAAAATTAAATGGAGCAAATGAGTGGACTAACGTTTCGTTTGTTTCAGGCAAAGGAACATCAACAGAAAGAAATAATTATTCTTATATGGATAAGAGTTTAGCGGTTGGTAAATATTCTTATAGATTAAAACAAGTTGATCTTGATGGAACAAGTGAATATTCACCAGTTATTGAAGTTGATGTAAATGCGCCAGATGAATATACACTATACCAGAACTATCCGAACCCATTTAATCCTTCTACAACGATTGAATACTCACTTCCGGAAAAAGCTGAAGTAATAATTTCAATCTACACCGCAATTGGTGAGTTGGTAACAACATTAGTTAATGGCTCAGTTGAAGCTGGATATCAAAAAGCTACTTTCAATGCATCTGCTCTTACTTCCGGTACATATATTTACCAGATAAAAGCTGTTAGCAGTGGAAGAACTTTTGTTGATACAAAAAAGATGGTACTAATTAAGTAATTCTAAAACTGGTTATTTATAAAGACAAAAAAGGCACAAGTAATTGTGCCTTTTTTATTGCTGAATTCTATTAGAGAAATAGTTATTTCTTGAACACAATCGGAATCGTTACCTGTACTTTTACATTCTTCCCTCTTTGTTTGCCGGGTGTAAATTTACTGTTACGAACAGCATCCATAGCAACTTCATCGCATCCTGAGCCAATACCTTTAATTGTGCTTACTGAAATAACGTTTCCCGTTTCATCAACAACAGCCTGCACCAAAACTTTTCCTTCAACACCAACTCTTTTGGCTATTTCCGGATATTTAATTTTGCCCTGCAGAGTTTTTAATCCTCCAACTAATTCTGGCATTTCTTCAACGGCTACAAAAAAAGTAGGTTCTTCCTCAACCTTTTTTATTTCTTTTGGTGGAGTTGTTGTTTCAGTTTTTGCCGCTGCTGTTTGTGTTGTTTCTTTTTCATCATTACTTACCAGGCTATTACTATTCACATTTGAAGCAAATAAAGTACTTTCTTCTTTTGTTAAACTTTCAGGTAATGGCGGGATTACAACTTTTTGATCTATTACTGTTTCTTTAGAAGAAAGTGTTTCAATTGTCTCCTCAGTAATTTCGGATTCTGTTGATGGCTTATATTCATTATTAAGAACAAGATTGGATTGTCCGGCTAAATTTAATTTTTCAGATCCGGCAGCAGAGCTATTAACTGTTAAGGGTACTTGTTGAAATTTCAAATAAATAAATATTGATGATGCAACTACGATTGCAATTAATGCAGCAGAAACTAAAATATTTCGTCTAAGTTTTTTTCTAAGCTTTACTATTTCTTTTTCATAAGAATCTGTTTCACTGATTTCAGCAATTACGGGCTTATCATCTTCTATCTTAGTTATTATTTCGTCTATATTTATTGATTCTGTTAAAGAATTAACTACAGGAATTCTCTCATTATCGGTTTTGGATTGGTGAACCGGTGGAATGGAATCTTTATCATTGCTTTCCGGTTTACTAACTTTCTCGGTAAAAACTGTTTCTCTTATCCTTAAGTTTGATCTATCAACAGATGGGTTAATATTCTTAGATTTATTCAGATCTTCTTTAATCTCTGGCTTAATCTCTTCTTTTTGTTTTATAGTATCATTTGTTCGGAACCTTAATTCAGTCTTTGCAATTACAGGTGTTTTTGCTGCAGTTTGGATTGCTTGATCATTTTTCTCAATGCTATTAACATTTTTAATAATTTCTTTTTTCTGTTCGATTGTTTTAACTTCAGGTTGTTCCGTAGTCTTTGCTTTCAGATTAATTTGAGCTATTGTTTCTGCTTTTACTACTGAAGATTTTTGTTTCTCTATTTCTTTAGTAGGTTCATTTGTTTTAATCTTTATGTCTGATTTATTAACGACAGGCTCGAGGGGTTTATTTTGTAATGTCTGTTCAACTTTTAAATTCGTGTTTTCTGTTATTCGGTTTTCTTTGGATAACTCACTTGGTTTATTTAAGATTTCAGTTTTTTCAACTATGGAAACAGGTGATTTTTGTTCAAAAGGCTTAATGGTTTTATCAACAAATAGATTACTCTTTCCAAATTCTTTTGGAGCTTCATTTGTTTTAATTTTTATATCGGACTTTTCAACTACTGGAATAACTGGTTTTTGCTGAAGCGCTTTTTCATCCTTATCAACAAAAATGTTGCTTCTTCTAAATTCTTTTGGGGGTTCATTAGTTTTAAACTTTATATCAGAATTAGCAACCACAGGCATAGCAGGTTTGTTCGGAATTACAGTCTCTGCTTTTGTGGCTACGCTAGCTGTTTTCTGAATCACGTTAATTGCTTCATTTGTCTTTGGTTTTATATCTTGGTTTTCAATAGCCGGAGTGACTGACCCGGTTTGGATTATGTTCTCTATCTTTACATTAACCTGATTGTTTTCCTTTTTGTCTGACGTCTTATCTTCTTTTTTAAAAATCTCCTTAAGATTAATACTGCTGTTTGGAATCAATTTATTATTAACAGTTGCATTATCCTTTACCATTATCGGTTTAGTTTCTTCTATTATTATCAGAGGATCATCATTCTCAATTTTGAGATCTGGTTTCTGTATTTCAGTATTTGAAATTTTATTTTGTACTATGTTATCCTCAGTAATAACTGCTTTAATAATATCATTGTTGTTTAAAACAGAATCTTTTCTGTCTGTTAAAACATTGGGCTTTTTAACTGCGGTTCTATAGTCTCTAAACTGAATTTCCTTTTCCACCTTAGCATAAACAGGAGCTGGTGTTGGTTTTACCTCAACACTTTCAAGTTTTTTAAGTAAGCTTAGTTCTTTAGGGTCACGTTCTCTAAATCTGATGTGGAAACCTGAATCTTTTTCTTCTTTAGTCTCTGCCTTCTCTTTTACTTCCGGAGCTATCATTTTTTCGGGTAGAGGTTCCGGTATAGAATTGATTAATGTCTCTGCAACAGGAATTTCAGAGGCTATTATTGGATATTCAACATCGCTTCCTTGTAAGATTTTTGTAAAAATATTTTTCAATTCGGCATTAAGCTCATGTGCTGGTTTTGTAATTGTAATGGCAGTTGAAAGCAATGCGGTTAAATTTTGGTATTCACCATATTCTTTCCACAAAAAATCAGGATCATTGTTTCTCATCTGATTAAATAACATTCTTTCTTCAGAAGAGAGATATCCCAATGATTCTAACTTAACGAGACTGAGCAGCTCTTTATTATTTATTCCTTGTTCAACTTTCCCAGTATACTGATTATGAAGACTTTCCATTATACCTATAGTTTTTTGTCTAACAGTAGCAACCGGTACATTTAATCGCTTTGCAATTTCTTCTTCATTCAATCCTTCAAAATAAATAAGAGATAAAACCAAATTTTGCACTTCGGTAAGGTGGTTTTTATACGATTTAATCTTTTCGCCAAGTGCTTCCCTTTCATCAAGATTTATTAATGTTATTTCTTGTGAAAGATTTGGAAGTATAAATTCAATTTCATAATCATCAGAATAAATTGGTATATCTTCAATAAATTTCATTCTTTTGAGAGTATCGATAGAAATATTCCTTGCAAGCAATGTAAGCCAGGTAAAAATATTATTACTGTTTGTACTGTAATGATCAATGCGTTTTAAAAAAACTGAAAACACGTTAAGCAGTATTTTTTCAGCCAATTTAGGATTCGTTACAATTTCTTTAATCAACGAATAAATAGTTGCTGAATAGCGATTATATAGTTGTTCAAATGCGTCTGAATTATAGCCAACTATTTGAAGTAGTAATTCACTATCTGTTGTTTGTTTGTTTTCTGACATTGCGGCATTCATATTTTGTTTACAAGGATAGTTTTTTATGCAATTTTATTGCCAAAATTATCGCAGATGAAACCTTGATAATACCTCAATAACCCAGTTCCCGCTTAAGCGTTAATTTGTTATTTTTACCTTCAAAAATTTTACAAAGGTAAATATGACTTCGCGACAAATTCGTCAGCAATTTTTAGATTTTTTTAAGAGTAAAGAACATCGTATTGTACATTCATCTCCTGTAGTTCCTTTTGATGATCCGACCTTGCTTTTTACTAACGCCGGAATGAATCAGTTTAAAGATGTTTTTCTGGGAACCGGAACTCGTGAATATAAAAGAGCAGTTGATACACAAAAATGTATTCGTGTTTCCGGCAAGCACAACGATTTGGAAGAGGTTGGTCACGATACTTATCATCATACTTTGTTTGAAATGCTTGGCAACTGGTCTTTTGGTGATTACTACAAGAAAGAAGCAATCGGCTGGGCATGGGAATTATTAACTGAGGTATGGAAACTGCCAAAGGAACGATTATGGGCAACAGTTTATAAAGATGATGATGAAGCACTAGAACTTTGGAAATCAGAAACTGATATAAATCCAAATCACATTTTAAAGTTTGCTGAGAAGGATAACTTTTGGGAAATGGGTGAAACTGGTCCATGCGGTCCTTGCTCAGAAATCCATGTAAACATAAGTGATGATCTGGAGAATGCTGAACTTGTAAACGCTGGCTCACCGGAATGTATTGAAATATGGAATCTGGTTTTCATTCAATACAATCGTGATGAAACAGGAAAGCTTAAAGAACTTCCAGCAAAACATGTTGATACAGGAATGGGATTTGAACGTGTATGTGCAGTATTACAAAATAAAAAATCAAATTACGAAACAGATGTTTTTACTCCGATTATTGATGCAGTTGTTAAACTTTCTAAAGTAAAGTATGATAAAGAAGAAGATAGAATTCCGATGCGTGTAATTGCGGATCATATACGTGCTCTAACATTTGCAATTGCAGATGGTGCTGTTCCAGGCAATGATGGGCGTGGTTATGTTCTAAGAAGAATTTTAAGACGTGCAGCTCGTTACGGCAGAAAAATAAATCTTAAAGATCCTTTTCTTTATAAACTTGTAGATGTTCTTTCAGAAACGATGGGTGATGTTTTCCCAGAAGTTGTCGAGAAAAAAGATTATGTAAAAAAGATCATCAAAGCTGAAGAAGATAGTTTTAATGCAACACTTGATCGCGGAATTGAATTATTTAACGAGATAGTTAATAAACTTAATAAGAAAAAAATAAAAGTGATTCCTGGGGAAGATGTCTTTAAACTTTATGATACTTTTGGATTTCCAGTAGACCTAACAAACGTAATGGCAAGAGAAATAAATTTTGGCATCGATGAAGATGGATTTAACAAACTGATGAATGAACAAAAAGTTCGCGGACGAGAAGCTTCAAAAGATAAGTTTGCCTCAATTAGTGTTACATTAAATGATTTATCAGGATTCAATCTGGTTGATTCAAATCCAACGATCTTTACTGGTTATGATGAACTTCAAACAAAAGCAAAAATAATAGGAATTAAAACTGATAGCGAAAACACCTTTGTAATTCTTGATAAATCACCATTTTATGTCGAATCTGGTGGGCAAACAGATGATTTAGGAATACTTGTTGTTGATTCTAAATCCTATGATGTTGTTGATGTTACAAAGATTGAAAACCTGGTAATCCATGTAATCAATTCGGCTAATTCAAGTTCATTAAAAATTGGCACCGAAGTTTTTGCTGAAGTTGATGAAACTCGCCGCTGGGATATTATGCGAAATCACTCGGTTACTCACTTTTTACACAAAGCTTTAAGAACTGTTCTCGGAACTCATGTTCAGCAAGCTGGATCTTATGTCGGTCCTGATAGATTACGTTTTGATTTTACTCATTTTGCTAAACTTACAGCTGATGAAATAAATCAAATAGAAACAATGGTAAATGTAAATACCAGAAAAAATTATCAATTAAAACATCATCGCAACACTCCATTTGATGAAGCAAAAAAAATGGGTGCTTTAATGTTTTTTGGCGATAAATACGGTGATAAAGTTAATGTTGTTCAGTTTGGTGATTTTTCTATGGAATTTTGCGGTGGAACTCATGTGCATAATTCATCAGAAATCGGTTTGTTTAAAATTCTTAGCGAATCATCAATCGCAAGTGGAGTACGTAGAATTGAGGCTGTGACCGGAGCTGGAGTTGAAAAGTTTATACAGTCTCAAGCAGAACAAATAAAATTATCTGAACAAAAGATTGAAGAACTTCTTGATGTTAAGAAGAAACTTGAGAAAGAAATATCCGAATTAAAAATTAAAGAAAAACTCGAACAGCTTGATCATATACTTTCTTTATCTTCAGAAGAAAAGAATATAACTATTCATAAAGGTAAAGTTCATGCGGATAATATGGATGAATTAAAATCCTTTGGTGATGAGATGCGTAATAGAATTAAAAGCGGTGTTGGAGTTTTAATAGCACAAATTGATGATAAAGTTGGCATTGTTGCCGTTGTAAGTGATGACTTAATTAAAGATAAAAAACTTAGTGCCGGAAAAATTGTTGGCGAACTTGCTAAATTAGTTGGCGGCGGCGGCGGTGGTCGTCCTCATCTAGCAACAGCCGGCGGAAAAGATGTAAATCAAATAGTCCCAGCTTTATCTAAAGTTGAAGAAATTGTTGGGAGTTCTTTATAAACAAAATGTCTAAAACAAAAATTAAATATATCTGTTCCAGCTGCGGATATGAATCTTTACGCTGGATTGGTAAATGCCCCGAGTGCGAGAGTTGGAATTCCTTTACTGAAGAAATTGTTGAGACATCTCAACGCAAAGCAAATATTTCAAAATCTAGATTCAGTTACAATAAAATTCTGGATATATCTGCAAACGAAGATGACAGAATAAAAACAGGAATAATAGAATTTGATCGTGTGCTTGGCGGAGGAATTATGCCCGGCTCTGTTATTCTTCTAGGTGGTGACCCAGGTATAGGCAAATCAACAATTGCAATGCAGGCAGCCGCAAGCATTAAAGAAAAAGTTTTATATGTAACGGGAGAAGAATCGGAAAAACAAATCAAACTCCGATCAGGCAGATTAAAAGTAAAATCAGATTCATTTTTTGTTCAAGCTGAAACTGAATTATCAAACATTCTTGGGGCAATAAAAGAAATTTCTCCCTCTGTTGTTATTATAGATTCCATTCAAACTACTTATAGAAATGAATTAGAAAACTCACCCGGAACAATTACACAGATTCGTGAATGCGCAGCAATGCTGATGGAAGAGGCGAAAAAAAATCATTACTCTGTAATTATAATTGGACACGTAACCAAAGAAGGAATGATTGCCGGACCAAAAATTCTAGAGCATATGGTTGATACTGTTTTACAGTTTGAAGGCGAATCAAATCATTCATTTAGAATTTTGCGTGCACAAAAAAACAGATTCGGAAGTACCAATGAGATTGGTGTTTTTGAAATGCGGGAAGATGGATTACGTGAAGTATCAAATCCTAGTGAGTTGTTTTTAAGTGAACGAGAAAAACAAATCCCTGGTTCTGTTGTAACTTCCAGCGTTGAAGGAAGCAGGCCGATTCTTTTAGAAGTTCAGGCATTGGTAACTCCATCAAACTTTGGATATCCGCAGCGTGTTTCAAATGGATTTGATCAAAAAAGATTGTCCATACTATTAGCAGTATTAGAAAAAAGAGCTGGTGTTCGTGCTTCTGTACATAATGTTTTTGTAAATGTTGCTGGAGGAATCCGGGTGATAGAACCTGCTGTTGATCTTGCCGTTTGTGTTAGCATTGCTTCTAGTTTGATTGATAAAGTTGTTGATAACCAAACAATTATAATTGGTGAAGTTGGTTTAGGTGGAGAAATTAGAAGTGTCGGGCACATCGAAAAAAGAATTCAGGAAGCACAAAAACTAGGTTTTAAAAATGCCATTGTTCCAACAGGAAATTTGAAAGGGATTAAGCAATCTGACAAAATAAAAGTGATTGCTGTTGAAAATGTGAAAGATGCAATTACAAAATTATTGTGATTTTTTAGATTAGATTCCAATTAGTTTAAAATAAAAGATATTAAAGCGATACTGAAAACTGAGGTTAAAAATCATCTAAATAGCATCAAGATGAGACAGAAAGCCCTATTTGGGGCTTAAAACGAATGATTAATTTTATTTTTTCTTTGTTTCTTTAAATAATAATATTATTTTATTCCCGCGTCGATCGACGTTTTTTTGTTCAATTAATTAAAGGTTCGTTTCGTGAGTACTAAATTGTTTGTAGGGAGTCTCCCCTGGTCAGCTAGCGACGAAGATTTGCAGAAGGCATTTGCCGCACATGGCAACGTTCTTTCAGCAAAAGTTGTTACCGATAAAGAGACCCGCAGATCACGAGGTTTTGGTTTCGTTGAATTCGAAACTGAATCTGAAGCCACTGCGGCTATTCAGGCACTAAATGGTTCTGAACTCAAGGGTCGTAATATCATCGTAAGTGAAGCAAAACCCAAGAAATAAGTTCTGTTTATTTCCTTTTGAAGCGCTCTTTTTAGAGCGCTTTTTTTTGCTTTTTCCTAAATGATCACAACAACGGCATATTTAAACCAACCCTGAAATTGTTACCATCTCTGTAATTCAACTTCCACATAAACTCAAGTTTAAAGGGAAGCAATCCCTGACCAAGTCCAAATCCCACTTCATAAAAAGGATGTTTAAATGATTTAACAGGATTTGTTAAAACTGCTGATGTTTCCGGTGTAATATCCGCCAGGGCAGCATTGAAGATTATAGACCACATTATCTCCCAATTTTTTAATCCTGGAATATTTAGTACTCTAAATATCTCGTCTCTAAAATCATGTGTTAGATGAAGAGTAAAAATTTTATCACCTATAATCTCATTGATGCTTAGTGTTCTGAATGTATTTGAGTTAAAAACTACATCTATATTGCCTGGCAAAGAATAGAGATCTTGGTAAGGAGTAACGCCGTCAGTTAATCTTCCATAAAGATTAATATTCATAAATGCAGATTTAAATGTTCTAATAAATGCAGAGGCTGATGCTTCATAGGTAGTAAAGTTTAATTCGCTGCCTAGAAAATCCGGATTGGAATAAGTAACATCCCCAGAAAACAAAACGTACGATCTTCCTAGCGACGTTCTTCTTCTAAAAAAACCATCTTCAATGTAATCTCTGAAATCAACATCAAAACCGATATTGAGAGAATTGATTCGGGTTTCATAGACTAAGGGGTTAACATTATATTCTTTTTCTTTATTGAAAAAAGAAAAGTCCGTATTTACAAAAGCACTTTTATCTGTTTGATTTTTAAATCGTGCTCTCATTGTTAAAACCGGAATAACTTCGCCCTCTACTCCGATTTCAAATCCTCTAGTATAATAGTAATCCCTAAACTCCTCTTTGGCTACTAATGTTACCGCAGTTGAAAGCAGTTCACCATAATTATCAGATTCTTCAAATAAAATTTTTAGTTTATTAAAAGCTCTGAATTTAACTTCCCAGGTTCTGTAATCTCCCAGCAAATATCCGGCACTAAAGTCCTGTTTAAATTTTTTATCGGAAAATCCATAAGATAATTTCAAGGAAGAATTAAATCTTCTATTAAAGGCGTCGTCAACAAAAACTCCAAAATCTAAAGCGTGTCCTTCAACGCGGGAAAAATGATACATCGCAATCGGCGCAGTTATAGAAAGGTTATCATTTAAATTTATACGAGTATCAAGAAAGGAATAATCGCTAAGAAAAGATTTAGGAATACTTTCCACACTGTCTATTCTGTTGTAAGCAATTTGTTCTTCTAATGTGTTCGGGATGGTTTGAGTGTTCTGCCAATACATTGAGTCAATATTATCAGCATCCGGAACGACGGTTACAATTGCTTTATCGAAAATGTTTTCTGAAAAATTACTATTAACAGAATAGTTGAACATTATTGTATTCAACTCAAATCCGAATCTTACCAATCCCAATAAATTTGCTTTTACAAACAATCTATAATCAACTGGCATTAAAATACCGTTATATTCATCAAACTGTTGATAGATGTTTACAGTATCAAACAGATTTCCTGTATTTGCCGCACGGTTAAGAATCAAATCAACTTTTACTAGATCAAATGTGCTGTCGGTTATAAAGATCTTTCCGGAAAAACCCGGATCAGCAGAATTATCGGGTTCAATATAAATTTGGTAAATCTTTTGATCATTTTGAGCAGTTATATTTTCAATCCTGAAGTAGTAATAATCAAGTGCATTATCTGAAATTGGTCCCGGCAAATCCCTTCCTAAAAAGTTTACATCATTCTCATAAAAATCCTGAATGAGTCTTCCCCCCGTTAAAGTATTTATTGATGGAGGAAAGTTTGCACTTTGCTTTCTTGCAAGTATAACGGATTTAAATTTATCCGACTGCTGAAAATAATTTCGACTGTGATTTTCAAGAATGCCTGCAATAATTAATTCTGTGGTATCGCTGCCACCTAGTCCAACTCCTATACTATTGTTACCAGCGGAAATTTCTTCCGTGGTTCTAACAAGTCCTTTTGTATAAGCTTCAACCACGTAGTTTTTTAATTTATTATTTCTAAGATTCTTTTTTTCTATTGCCTTGCGAATAATTTCTAAAGCAGGATTAAGACCGGGTTTTATAATTACCTCAGAAAGCACTATGTCTGTACTTTTCAAATTAAAATTGATATTGGTTTTGTTTCCATCTACATAAATTGATAAAGAATCTGAATAATATCCGATATAAGAAGCAATTAACATTACGTTAGATTTTGCGAGCTTTAGCTCAAACTCGCCATTAGAATTTGAAGATGTTCCTAGAGTTGTTTCTGCAACACGAATATTTACAAAGCTTAATGGAGTTTTAGAATTTTCATCAACAATTCTCCCTTTAATTGTAAATTGCTGAGCATTTATTATTGATGTTAAGAATATGAGATGTAATAATGTCTTAATAATCATTTTAATTTTTTTTGATTTATTGATATACAAAGCTAAAGGATTGATGATATATGAAACTATACATTCTAATATAAGGTTTAATTCAATGATTATCGGTGATGTTTATTTGATGCTAAAACAAATCTTATTGCTATTTTTATACACAAATTTTACCTAATTATTTATAAGGAAACAAAATGAAGCACATAAGAATCGGATTAGTATTTTTCATCTTTGTTATTTTATCTCAAAGCAATCTTTTCTCACAGGAATCTGAAAAAAATGAAACAGTTGATCCAAAAGTTGTTATGGAAAAGTATCTTGATGCAATTGGCGGAAGAGATGCTTTGGCAAAAGTTGAAGACAGAACAACAATTATGCGTGGTACAGCTATGGGGCAGGCTCTTACAATTATTGTAAAACAAAAAGCTCCTAACAAAATGCGCCAAGAAGTAAAAGCAGGCGGAATGGACCAAACAATTATATTTGACGGGGAAAAGGGCGTTATGAAAGCCGCAACTAAAAATGTTGATGTTACCGGAAAAGAATTAGAACAGCTTAAAATTGAAGCAACAATGGAGTTGCTCTTAGATATTGAGGGTAATGGAGTAAAACTTGATTATGAAGGAACTGAAAAGATCAATGGCAAAGATGCACACAAAATAAAAATGACACTGCCTTCAGGTATTAGATGGTTTAATTATTTTGACGCAGAATCGGGATTGAAAATTAAGGAACAAAAAGAGATGCAGACTCAAATGGGTTTGATTGAACAAGTAGTAACTTATGACAACTATACTGAAGTTGAAGGGATAAAATATCCATTTAAAATTACACAATCATTCGGCCCTCAATCTGTGGAAATGACAGTTAGCAGTGTAAAAGTAAACAAAGGACTAGCCGACGATATTTTTAAGATTACTGAATGATAAATAAAAAATACTCTGTAATTGTTTTTGATTTAGGACAAGTTCTTGTCCGATTTGATTATAAGCCCTTTGTTGAAAAAGTAAATAAGCACAAAACTGGAATTGGCGAAAAGTACATAGAGTTATACAAAAATAATTACAACATCCATCGTGATTTTGAAAAGGGAATGATATCCGAAAAAAATTTCATCGCAAGCATGCTTAATTATCTTGATTATGCAATTGATGAAGAAACATTTTGCAGATATTGGTCGGATATCTTTTCCTTTAATGAAAACGTAATTGCACTATTGCCAGAACTTAAGAAGCATTACAAACTCTATCTTGTGTCAAACACTAACTCAATTCACAAAAGATATGGGTATCAGGATTACGAATTTTTAAAACTGTTTGATCAATTATTTCTTTCGCATGAAGTTAAATTTATAAAACCTGAAGAGGAAATATATCGAATAGTTGAAAATGCTTCAGGGTTCCCTTCCAAAGAGCATATTTTTATCGATGATATTTTAGAGTATGTTGATGCTGCTAAAAGTATCGGCTGGGATGGAATTCAGTTTATTGGTTATGATGATTTGGTGAATAATTTAAAGATAAGGAATATATTATGAACGAAGTGATCAATGATATACAAGGAAGTCGTTTTTTATTGGATGTTAACGGAAAAGAAGTTTACGTTCTTTATGCTGAAGACAAAGAAACGCTCGATTTATACTCAACCTATACACCACCAAAATTACGCGGACAAGGCTTAGCAGAAAAAGTTGTTCTCGCTGCTTTTCTGTATGCTAAAGAGAAAAAATTAAAGGTTGTTGCAAGCTGCTGGTATGTGAGAAAGTTTCTGGAAAAGCACATTGAATTCCATTCGATAGTAAATCAATAGTTATTGAACATTTTCATTCCTCGCACCGAGAAATGTCAAAGGATGATAGATGATAACACTTGAGCTTAATAAAAGCTCAATCAGTTACTAATTTTTATTTCCGTAAGTTTTAAAACAAGCTTAACATCATATGATTTTTTTACAGCGAGGCGTAATCCTCGTCCCTCAGCATATTTTTTTGCAGATCTTATTTCATCAATAATTCTAACTGGCAAATCACTTTTTTCAATTACAGAAACAGCTTTATCACCAAAGACAAAGCCAATTTGAAAATAATTTTCATAAGGTGATAGAAAGAATAAGTTTCGCTTTTTGTGAAGTAGTTTAAGCGTCCAACCGATTTTCTGACCATAGAATTTCCAATCTTCATTCAAATCACAGTAGTTGGTAGTTAGTGCGGTTTTAATTTTATCCCAAAGTTTATATGATGTGCCTAGTGTATGGGCAAGCATTTGGTTATCTGGTTTTACAGATTTATCTATAAAAACGCTGCTCATTTCATTTTTCCAATATATTTTTTGAGCAAAAATTTATTATTATATAAAACTTAAATTTTAATTAGTCAAAGTTCAATTGTTCTATCAATCAATACTTTATATTTGTATCAACATTAACTATTCATATTTATTAAAATGCAGAAGAAAAAAATTTCTAAAGATTGGCTAACACATTTTGAAAAATCTGATCACCTTGAATCACCTGATTATGTGAATTCTTTAAAGTATTTTCAAAAGTTTTCCGATAATTCGGCATATGTAAAAATCAAAACTATTGGCTTGACTCCCCAAGGAAGAAAATTAAAAGTCATTATCGTTTCTAAGGATAAAGCTTTTACGCCAGAACAAGCTAAAAAATCTGGCAAAGCAATTGTGTTTATTCAAAATGGAATTCATCCAGGTGAGGTTGAAGGTAAAGATGCTTGTATGCTCTTGCTTAGAGAAATTCTTATCACAAAGGAAAAGCTATCACTTTTAGATAACACAATTTTGCTAATCATTCCTGTGCTTAATGTAGATGGACACGAAAGAATAAGTCCGTTTAACAGACCAAATCAGAGCGGACCAAAGAAAATGGGCTGGCGGACCAATGCTCTTAACTTAAATTTGAACCGCGATTATTTAAAAGCAGATTCCCCTGAAATTAGATCTTTTCTAAAACTTTTTAACGATTGGTTACCGGATTTTATGATTGATAATCACACCACAAATGGAGCTGATTATCAGTATCACGTTACATACGGGATAGAAACTCATCAAAATATTGATCGTGGTTTAATAAACTGGATTGATAAAAAATATTTGCCCCATCTTTTAGGCAATGTTGAAGGAGATGGATTTATTATTGGACCATATATGGAGTTTAAATCCGGGACAATTGAAAGTGGAATAATTGATTTGCCTGCACCTCCAAGATTATCCCACGGATATTGTGCGACACAAAACAGAATTTGTCTTCTTGTAGAAACACACAGTTTAAAACCTTTTTCCAATCGTGTTTACTCAACAAAATCAATGATGGAACATTCAATAAGTTTTGTAAATGATAATCATAAAGAATTAATTTCATTAAACAAGGAAGCAGATAGAGAAACAGTTAAATATTATTTATCTACAAAAAAGAAATTTCCATTAGTTCTTAAAGGAAATGGCAAATATGACAAATATATGTTTAAAGGATTTGAATGGTATGACGAACACAGTGAATTAACCGGATCAACTGTAAGGAAGTATACTAATAAGCCACTGGAAATTGAGATTCCGATTTTTAACAAAGCAAATTCCGAAAAGAAGATTAGTGTACCTCTTGCTTATTTAATTCCACAACAATTTTCAGAAATTATTGATGTTATAAAAACTCATCAAATAAAATTTAATGTATTAAAATCCTCAAAAAATATAAAAGTTGAAAAATACAGATTTGAAGATGTTCGGTTTGCACCAAGACCTTATGAAGGAAGACAGATACCTTCTTTTAAATGTAATGCTTTTATAGAAAAAATTGATGTTGACGCCGGAACTTTAATTGTTTACACAAATCAAAGACAGTTAAGAGTGATTGTCAATTTGTTAGAGCCGGAAGCTCCAGATTCCTTTGTTAATTGGGGATTTTTCAATGCATTCTTTGAAAGAAAAGAATATGCCGAAGCATATGTAATGGAACCATATGCAAAACAAATGATGAAAGAGGATTCTTCTATACGTAGTGAATTTTATAAAAAACTTAATGAAGATGAATCTTTTAGAAATAATGGTGGAGAAAGATTAGATTTCTTTTATAAACGATCTCCCTTTTATGACAGAGGAGAAAATATATATCCAATAATGAGGTTGATAAATAAATCAAATATTTGATTTTAATAAAATTAACATTTAAACTTTCTGTAGTAATAAACTAAGTGAAACTTACTGATCTAAGTGTCTAAACAGTGGAAACATTTACCACTAAGGCAACTTAGAAAACAGAAACACTAAGGAGAAAAATCATGTTAACAATTCTTTGCATTTCCAGTTATGAAAAAGGCTTTGACTTTATGCGTGAAGCAAAAGCGCAAGGCTGTCGAGTTGTACTTCTTACATCAAAAAGTCTTGAAAATGCAGATTGGCCAAGAGAAAGTCTGGATGAAATATTTTATATACCAGACAAAAACAAAGATTGGAATATGCAGGATGTAATTTATGGAGTAAGTTATCTTGCTCGGACTGAACAGATAGATAGAATTGTTGCGCTTGATGATTTTGACGTTGAACGTGCCGCTTCTTTAAGAGAACATTTAAGAATTGCAGGAATGGGAGATACAACTGCAAGACATTTTCGTGATAAACTTGCAATGAGAATGGTTGCAACAGAAAACGGAATCCCTGTTCCAGAATTTTGTCACATCCTAAATCATAAAAAAATAAATGAGTTTGCAGATACGATTCCATATCCTTATATGATTAAGCCGCGTTTACTTGCTGGTTCTTATGGATTAAAAAAAGTTAACAACAAACAGGAAATGTGGGATAGAATTAATTATCTCGCTGATGAACAATCATTCTTTTTAATGGAAAGATTTGTTCCAGGAAGCATCTACCACGTTGATACAATAATTAGTGAGCGTGAAGTTGTCTTTGGATTAGCAAGCAAATACGGAACTCCGCCATTTGAAGTTGCACATCAAGGCAGAGTTTTTACTAGTCAAACACTTGATAGCAAATCTGATGAAGCAAAAGAAGTTTTGGAACTAAACAAAAAAGTTCTAAAGGCTTTAGGATTACTGCGTGGAGTTTCACATTCAGAATTCATTCGTGCTGAAGATGGGACACTTTATTTCTTAGAAACATCGGCACGTGTTGGCGGAGCTAATCTTTCTTCTCTTGTTGAAGCAGCAACTGGAATTAATCTTTGGAAAGAATGGGCAAAGATTGAAATTCTTAATGGTGAAAAAGAATATAAACTTCCAAAAGTTAAAAATGATTTTGCTGCAATACTTACTTCCTTATCAAAACAAGAATGGCCGAATCTGGAAACATATAATGATCCGGAAGTTTATTGGAGATTAAAAAAGGAATACCATGCTGGCTTGATCGTAAAATCATCTGATAAAAAGAGAATCAATCACTTACTTGATGAATATCAAAAACGATTTTATAACGATTTCTTTACCACAGCCCAAATGGCTGAAAGGCCAAGCGATTAATTTCCATACAGTAATTCTAAAGTGTCACTCTGAGCTTGTCGAAGAGTGACATATTCTTAATAAAATCTTTTATGCCAATTGTAAATTAATTGTAAAACCCGCTTTTGACATTCTCACTACCTTTCTGTTAGTGCAAATCATTTCTATTATTTAACCATAAAACTAAACGATTATATAAATAAATTTATAATGTTATGGAAATCTTAATAAAAGAAAACGAATCATTACAAACCGAAATGGCTAATAAAACTGAAGTACTGAATCAACTTGAAGGTAAAGTAAAAGAATGGATGGAAGATCATGTTGATAAAAGAAAATTATGGTTTTCAAGTGATTTTCTTCCTGCAGATGAAAAAATGAATGATGATCAGGAGGCTAATAATAAAATTCTTCGAGACCGCTCACGTGGAGTTAAAGATGAAGTTCGCGTTGCTGTTGCATTAAATCTCTTAACAGAAGAAGGTTTACCTCACTTCCACAGACTGATTGCACAGCATCTTGGTGATAGAAGCTTCTGGTCAAAATGGAATAATATGTGGACTGCAGAAGAAGATAGACACGGTGCTGCTATAAGAGATTATGTTCGTGATGCACGATTGTTCAGTTTTCGTGAAGTTGAGTTGATGCAGTTTCATTATATCGAAAGTGGTTTTAATCCTGATTGGGATAAAGATCCTTACAAAGTTTTTGTTTATACAACTTTACAGGAAAGAGCAACGCAAGTATCGCATAAGAATACCGGTAAACTTGCAGGACAGGATGAGCCATTATTAAATGGTATACTTAGCAACATCGCTGCTGATGAAGCAAAGCATTATACTTTTTATAGAAATGTTTTTAAAGAAGTTCTTAAACTTGATCCAAACAGAGCAATGCTTTCTGCAGCTGACATAATGCCTGCGATTGATATGCCTGGAATTTCAATGCCGAATTTTAGAGATATGGCTGATGTGGTTAGAAGAGTTGGAATTTATGGTCCGCGTGATTATAAAAAGATTGTTGAAGAAGCAATTAAGTTTTGGGAAATTGAATTAATAACCGGACTGAATGATCTAGCACAAAAAGCGCAGGAAAAAATTCTTGCTATTCCTAAGCGATTGGAAAAAGTTGCAGAGTACATAGATAAAAGAACCGAATCAAAAACTTTTAGTTTTGATTTTATTTATAATAGAATTTTGGTGTTTGAATAAGACTCAAATTTGTCACACTGAGCGCAATCGAAGTGTGACACAACCTTAAAATAACCTATTAAACCGTTCTAGAATATTTTGCGTTATCTTCTTTACGTTCAATGTAGCCATCAAAGTTTATCGCGATGTTACGGATGAGCATTCTTCCCATATTTTTAACTTTTATTCCATCGTCAGAAATTTCAACAAGATCATCTGCGACCATTTCTTTTAAGTTGTTTAATCCCCAGGCAAAATACGTTTTAAAATCTATTTTAAATTGTTGTTCAATCGGTGCAAAGTCTAATTCAAAGTCGCACATTAATTTCATTATCACTTCTCTGCGTAGGTGATCATCTTCCGTTAGTTGATATCCTTTTGAGGTTGGAAGTTTTTCATTATCAAGGGCTGAGTAATATTCTTTTTCGGTTTTATAATTCTGTGCGTAAACATTTCTAAGCTGCGAGATAGAAGTAATTCCCATCGCATAGAGATCGGCGCCAGCATTTGTACTGTAACCCTGAAAGTTTCGGTAAAGTTTTTTCTCTTTCATAGCGATTGAAAGTTCATCATCAGGTTTTGCAAAGTGATCCATACCAATAAAATCATATCCGGCATTCGTAAGTTTTTCAATTGTCATCTTTAGAATTTCAAGCTTAATTTCTGCTACCGGAATATCTTCTGGATGAATGAGTGCCATATGTTTTTTCATCCACGGGACGTGAGCATAATTAAAAACAGCAATTCTATCAGGGTTTACTTCAATTATTTTATCAACAGTTTTTGCAAATCCTTCTATTGTTTGGAAAGGTAATCCGTAAATCAAATCAAGGTTGATACTTTGATAACCAAGTTCTCTAATCCACTGAACTGCTTGTCTTGTTATATCCTCTGGTTGAATCCTGTTTACAGCTTTTTGAACCTTTTCATCAAAATCCTGTACGCCCATGCTAATTCTGTTAAATCCATTGTTACGCAATGCTTCAAGATGTGCTTTAGTAAGTTCACGCGGATCAATTTCACAACTTACTTCAGCATTATCTTTAAAGTTAAATGATTGATTAATGTAACTTGCAAGTTCATTTATCTCATCAGGATTTAAATGTGTTGGTGTTCCTCCACCCCAATGATGCTGTGCTACTTTTCTATCCGTTAACAAATATGTTCTTGTAAGATCAATTTCTTTCTTTAGATATTTGATATATTCTTTTATTCTATCTCTGTTGCGAGTAATTATCATATTGCAGCCGCAGAAATAGCAAAGAGTATCGCAGTAAGGTAGATGGAAGTAAAGAGATAAATCAGGTAGATTTTTACCGTAATTGGTTTTCACTATTTCATTCAGATAATCTTCGTTTGTAAATGCTTCATTAAACTGCGGAGCCGTTGGATAGCTTGTGTATCGTGGGCCAGGTTTATCGTACTTTTTAAATTTTGTTAAATCTATTTCAAACATAAAATCTCCTATTGAACATCTCTTCGATGATATATAATGCTTTCTTCTTTAACATATTGCACAAGTGCTTTTACATTTTCCGGGTCTATATCGGGCAAAACACCATGACCAAGATTAAATACATGTCCATTACCATTGCCAAATGAACTTAATACATTTTCTACTTCTTTTTTAATATAAGTTTTATCCGCATACAGAACAGTTGGATCTAGATTACCTTGAAGTGCAACTTTATCACCAACTTCTTTTCTAACTTTTCCAAGATCCATTGTCCAATCAAGACCAAGCACATCTGCGCCAATGGTAGCCACTTTGCTAAGATTATAATGAACACCTTTAGCAAAGAAAATTACCGGCTCATCTTTTCTTTTTATTTGCGAAATTATCTTTTCAACGTATTGTAAAGAAAATTCCTCAAAATCTCTTTGTGAAAGTATGCCGCCCCACGTATCAAATATCTGTACCGCATTACAACCCGCTTCAATTTTTGCTGAAAGATATTCAGCGATTGTGTTTGATAACTTATCTAGAATTGAGTGGGCAAGCTCTGGGTTGTTATACAACATCTTTTTTACTTCGGAATAATTCTTTGAACCTTTACCCTCGACCATGTATGTAAGCAGTGTCCAAGGTGAACCACTAAATCCAATTAGTGGAACACGATTATCCAAATTCTTTTTTGTCAATATTACTGCATCAAGAACATATTTTAATTCTTTTGTTGGATCTATATCTTTTAATTTTTTCACATCATCTGTATTACGAATTGGATTTGGAAATACAGGACCTTTGCCTTCATTCATTTCAAGGTGCATTCCCATAGCTTCAGGAATTACAAGAATATCTGAAAACAAAATTGCAGCATCAACTCCAACTAGATCCACAGGTTGAATTGTAACCT